>Ga0209541_10007954_pt1 | contig 17675 bp, 19 predicted proteins | sample RifCSPlowO2_01_FD_184027 | JGI IMG/M metagenome (GOLD analysis project Ga0209541, IMG submission 184027) | Groundwater microbial communities from Rifle, Colorado - Rifle CSP2_plank lowO2_0.1 (SPAdes) (version 2) | ecosystem: Environmental > Aquatic > Deep subsurface > Groundwater | place...
AGTGGTTTTGGTAGTGGGAATGCGAGTTGCCCAAATTGCTTTCTATCAAGTTGATCCGCTTGATGAAAGTTATTATTCAAGCGGCGGACAGTATCAAAAAACCGACGATATAAAAAAGATGATTAAGACCTGGTCGCCATATTTAATGCTTCCAAAATTCAACAGAGATAATTATTAAAAACAAAAAAGGTCTCGCTACGCGAGACCTTTTAAATTTCATTCTAGATTTTTCCACTTTTTAGAAAAATAAAAAATAAAATACGCCGACAAGATGCCAATAATCGCTCCGGCTAAAATATCGGTCGGATAATGAATGCCTGCGGTAACGCGGGCTAAAGTCATTAAAATAGCGGCGGCAAAAAACCAGGCGCCCCATTTTTTATCATAAAAATAAATTGCCATTGCCAGCGCGAAGAAAAAAGCGGCGTGGCCTGAAGGAAAAGAGCAGTTCGTATCTTCAACAAGCCTATTCACAGCATAAGCCATAAACGGACGAGGCCGGCAATATAGAAAACGGATTATTTCAGTAATCACAAATCGAGACAAAATAACCGAAATCAGGGCAGTGAAAAATACTTTAGTTTTATTACCTTTAAATTGTTTAGAAAAAAGAAGCAAAAGAAAAGCCACTGTTAAAAAATAAGGAAAATAATATCCGAAAAATATAAAAAGTTGATCTAAGATCAGTCCTCGATCAGCCAAATTATTGAAAAAATAAAAAATTTTAACGTCAATCGGCATTGTTAAATTTTAACAAAAAAAATTAAAAAAAGAAAATATAAAAACCGCCATTTTCTGGCAGCTTAAGAAATTTTAATCTCCTTTTTTAAGACGAATGGTATCGCTTTCAAAATGCTGGGTTGAAAACTCGAAAATTACGCTATCTTTGAGCCCTAAAAACCGATGGATTAAGCCCGGCTTGATGTGAAGCGAGTGTCCAGCAGTCATAATTATACGCTTCTTTGGCCCCGGATAACCTTCGGGATATAAATTCATTAAAACTATCCCGCTCTGAATATAAAAGGTCTCATCTTTTTTTCTGTGGTAATGGATGCTGCATTTTTTGCCTTCTTTTAAAATCAGCTTCTTGCCGCAATATAAAGAAATGTTAACAATCCAAATTTCTTCTCCCCAACCCTTCAGATGCCTTTCCATTAAAATGATGCCGGCAATTCGTAAATCGGGCTGACGGCCGTTGGAATATCGGCAAGGCCTTCCACAATTTTAGGAAGTTCCGCCGGAATAGTACCCCAGTGTTTCATAAACGCTTTGGCTCTGTCGTAATCGCCTGCAATTTGAAGATTCAAAAATTGCGTACTCAAACGCGACATCGCGTCAATACAACGCCCCGGGTCGATTTCATATTTATTCGTTGCGCTATCGTAACGCAAAGCATCTACGGCCTTAAGCCAGTTATATTCTATGAGATTGCCGCGCGCGTGCGCCTCGCCAAAACCATGCTTCCATCCTTGGAAGAACTTGACAATTTCCGTTGAGAGAATCCCGAGAAGAGTTTCGTCATCAATTAAACCGCGATTTCGAAAATAATTAAGCAAGCGAGCGCCAAGCATATCGGCTTTCGCTTCTTCAAGAGCCGAATGAAGATCTTTTAAAGCAACTTCAAACGGCATTTCTCTATCACCAACTTTAATCTTGCTTGGGCCAAGGCCATGGGCAATCTCGTGTCCAAGGACAAACAATAATCTATTGCCAAAAACACATTTTTCGGCAACGCTTGCCGGAAGAATCCGCTCGGCTATAGGCAAAGCAATCGTATTAAACTTTGCTTCCATCATAGTGCGGGAAAAAACCTTTTTTGATCCTTTAATGTCATGCACTCGCCTGTCATTGGGAAGATTATAAGCGACAAACATATATCCAAAAGCGGCTTCGCCGCCGCGAATCACATCCGCGACTACTTCCAGGGGAATAGCGGCTCCCTTGGGAGGAAAATTAAATTCATAAGCCAATATAGAATCAAAATCCGGAACAAACGGCGTAAATTTTGAAAGAGCCGCCGTTGCGTCCTTATCGGGCATGGCAATGAAGGCCTCAAAAGAAGTTTTTAACCCAAGCAGTTCGTCAAAGTAAGTTTCGTAAGGACCTATGGTTACTTCAAATGGATTGCCATCCGTATCCACCCATGCCATATCGCTGTCAAAATAGCTGTTTGAAGAAAAAGCATCCGCTCGAAACTTAAGAAATGAACTTAATGCCTTCTCCTCCGGCAAAAGTGACGCCGCTTTGCGTAGATAACACGCGGCATCGGTTAATTGATCGGCATATTCTTCCGAATAAGGAATAGCCACAAGTTTATTGCCCTCACGCTTAATAACGGTATAATTACTTTCAAACGCATCACGATCTTTGGAATGCGCGTTAAGCCAGGCCTCCCATTCTTCTTTTGTTAAATCGGCGGGATAGAAAGAGCCGAATTTCGGCTTCTCACCGATTCCCGGGACAAACGGTTTATTATGGTCGTATTCGTCCCACGAAGAACCATGAATATTGAAGTAACGGAGCAAATCAATGCCTTCTTTATCGCTGCGCGCTTGAAGCGCTTTGTAAATTTCAAGGTTGCCGTGAGCTACTTGCTTCAGATAAATATCGGTTGTAACCCGAGCCGCTTTTACGCAAAAACTAAGCGCTAGCCACTCATATGTGTTCAAAGCGGATAAGTTTGGAGTAACTTTAAAAAAGCGAATCTTCGCCAGCCGTTCTTGGATAGTCAATGTCTTCTCCTCTTTGCTAAAATTCAATTTAAAGAACTATAAACTTTCGAGACAATACCATGTATTTTACATTATTGCAAATTAAAAAAAGCGCCGGCCATAAATTAGGCAAGCGCAAACGCTGTAATTACACTTTTAATTATCCGTTACAAACTCGGTAACATTTCGGACAAAGCTGTCCACAACCTTCAATATAGTGTTTCCTTAAATCAATATTGGTATCTTTATAGTATTCTGTTTCATCATCGCAAATAACACATTTTTCTTTCTCTCTGCCTGTATCGCTCGTCACTTCACCTGTTGTTTTCAAGGTGCCCTCCATTTTGGGAGCATTTTTAAAGTCAAATAAAAATAACACATATTGTGTTATTTTGTCAAACTTAATTTTTCAGAGTTATTTTATTTCTATAAATATTATTCTTGATCAGATTTCTCTAAGTCGGCGAAAAGCTGTTCCATTTGCTCCTTTGTGAAAATATCAATATTATAAAGCTCGTCAAGATAATTTTGTTCGTAACTATTAAGGAAGTCGTTCACAAACTCAAAAACTTTTTTCTTGCCGCCCAGTTTTTTCAAAATCGAAATCCCGTAGGTTCGTTCAAGTCAACGCGCTTTTTTCAAGGCGAAAGCCCAGGCGTTTCTTTCGTTAAGAATAACAGCTTCACGTTCATGTTTCATCGCTAATAAGCGAGAAGCACTATATTCATATTCTTTATCTTTGTTAATTTCCTGCTCATGTTTTTGTTTAGCAGAAAATGCCAAATTAGCAGAAAACTCGTTGGCAAGATGGCCCGCTTCATGAAGAAAAGCCAATATTCCGTCAATATTCGTGAATTTTCCGACTAATATTTTTGGCGGTTCGTTTTCTTTTTTTGAATAAGCCCCCCAAGGCGTTATCATATCAAAAATCAATTTTGTTTCAGGAGGAACAAAATTCTTGAAATTGAATTCTTCTCGCCCGTCTTTCATTAATGCCAAACGCGGTTCTTCTTCCGTTACTTTTGCGACAAATGAAATACCGTTCTCAAAATGAATTTCCCTCGGCCCTATAGATTTTTCCCTCAACTTTTCAGTTTTTTCCATAAACCCTTCAAACATATTGATTATTTTAGCTCTCCTCTATAAATTTACCACTTTTTGCCTTTTAGCTCGATTTCTTTCAATATCGGTTAGAAGTTGTTTTCTCAAGCGAACGCTTTCCGGCGTCACTTCAAGATATTCATCTTCTTTTATTATTTCAAGCCCTCTTTCAAGAGTAAGTTCAAGCGGAGGCGTTAAGGTAATTGCTTCGTCGGAGCTTTTTGACCGCATATTGGTAAGATTTTTTCCTTTGGTAGGATTTACCGACATGTCATTTCCTTTTGCCGCGTTGCCAATAACCATGCCATCGTAAACTTCGGCGCCGGCGCCAATATAAAGCGTTCCCCTTTCCTGTAAATTATATAAAGAAAATCCAAGCGCTTTGCCTTTCGCCATTGAAACCATAGAGCCGGCTTTCTGCCGGTCGATTTCTCCCGCAAACGGCCGAAAACCGATAACCCGGCTATACATTATCCCCTCGCCCTTGGTATCTATGATAAATTCTCCGCGATATCCCAAAAGCCCTCTCGTCGGCGCTTCAAAAACGATTTGAGTGTGTTTTTTACCGACATCAATACTCATCATTATTCCTCTCCTTTTAGACATTTTTTCTATTATTGATCCGGCGAACGCGCCTGGTACACTTATTATTACCTCTTCAAACGGTTCAGTTTTTTTTGCTTGCCCCGAGCTTGCCGAGGAATCAAATTTAAAAATGACTTCCGGTTTTGAGACCTGAAGTTCATATCCCTCCCGCCTCATGTTTTCTAAAAGTATGGCGATATGAAGTTCACCGCGGCCATAAACTTTGAAATAATCGTTTTCTGAAAAATCAACTTTGAGACCGACATTAACCTCGAGTTCTCTAATAAGCCGTTCGCGAATTTGCCGACTGGTTACAAATTTTCCTTTTCGTCCGGCAAAAGGAGAATTATTAACCAGAAAATTCAAAGATATCGTCGGCTCGTCAATGCTTATCGCCGGCAAGGCGTTTTGCGAAGAATCGGCGCAAACCGTTTCGCCGATAAATATGTCGGAAAGCCCCGCAATCATCGCGATGTCTCCCGTTTGCGCTTGTGAAACTTCAACTCTTTTAAGTCCTTCAAAAGTAAAAATTTTGGTTATTTTTCCTTGGCGCGTTTCTTCGCTTTGCGCGTTTTTTATGTAAACATTTTCTCCTTGTTTAACAACGCCTTCGTAAACCCGCCCAATAGCGAGACGGCCCATATAATTGTCATAAGCGAGATTGAACGGCTGAAATCTCATTGGTTTGAGATTTAATTCTTCCGAAAACGCCTCGGGAACTTCTTTTAAAATTGCGTCAAGAAGCGGAACGAGATCTTTTGAATCATCTGTTAAATTAATTTTGGCGATGCCTTCTTTGGCTATCGCGTACACCACCGAAAAATCCAGCTGCTCTTCACTCGCGCCGAGATCCATAAAAAGTTCCAGCACCTTTTCGTGGGTTCGTTCCGGACGCGCCGCCGATTTATCTATTTTATTTATAACAACAATCGGTTTGAGGCCGAGCTCAAGCGATTTTTTCAAAACAAATTTCGTCTGCGGCATCGGCCCTTCCTGGGCGTCAACCACCAAAAGCACCGAATCGATGGAACGCAGGACCCGTTCCACTTCCGAACCAAAATCGGCGTGGCCCGGCGTGTCCACCAAATTTATTTTCGTGTCTTTATATACAATGGAAGCGTTTTTTGAATAAATAGTAATTCCCCGCTCTTTTTCTAGAACGTTGGAATCCATGGAAACCCCCTCTTCCACAGCACCTGTCTGGCGCATCAAGGCGTCAGTCAGAGTAGTTTTACCATGATCAACATGAGCGATAATGGCGATATTTCTGATTTTCATTCGCGGCCTTAGTAAAGCTTGTTTATGCCGGTGATATCGCCGGTATTTAGATCGCGTTTCTTGGTTTCGCCATTGGCCGCATAGCCATACATGGTTTCATTGGCGCAGTTTGAATTATAGAGATCGGCCAGGCCCATCGCATGTCCGAGTTCGTGAGTAGCGATATTTTCAAAATCCATTTTGCCGGATTCGCCTGATGCCGACCAATCGTAAGTCGTGTCGTCAAAAATCATATCCCATTCAACTAGTTTTCTATTATACGTAGGGCCACCGAAAATCCCCCAGATAATTGTTACCGCAATCGTGTTTGAATTATCAATGTCGGCAAAATAAACTTCATTTTGTCCGTCTGTTGCAATGGTATCGGCAACTAGGGCGTCGGCAGTCATTGAGCCATCGCCCAAAATATTGTAAGCGGCCGCGCTTTCCCATTTTCCAATATCCAACGTAAGATTATCAAAAACAAAATTCGGATCAATGCCTCGGGTATTATTTGGATTTACAACCCACGGCTCAAGCCATTTCCACTTGGCATCTTTGGCTAAAAATCCGTAGCAAGCAGTCGGGCCTGCTTTGACTCCGCTTGGTTTTGCGGCTCCATCTTTGCGATGGACAATGGCATAGCCCTCAACTTGTTTACCGCTTTTCTTATCGTACGCTTTGCCCAAGCTGTAAAGATTATCGGCTACTTGAACGGCATTAGTCGGCAAACTAAATTTTACCCCTTGGCCTTTTGCCAAAACCATACTCGGCTGATTAACCAGCCAGCCGACTGTCACGGTTAAAAACGCTGCGGCAACTAAAACAACTAAAAATTTCTTGTTCATATATTTTATTTTAAATTATTAAATTTATTATATTATGCGCGCGCTTGACGCTCGCTAAATTCTATTATAACACTTAAGTATAGTTCTTTGCAATATTACAAATTATAGGCAAAAAGAAGGAGAAAAACCTTGGAGAGATTTTCGATGCGCTTGCATGGTTTGGGCGGACAAGGGTTAAAAAGCATGACTCAAGACATACTCGCTCCGCTTATATCAAAAGCGGGTTTAGAGGTTCAGGCCTTTCCCTTTTTCGGCGGAGAACGCCGGGGAGCGCTGGTTTCCGGATATCTGCGTTGCGGCGAGAAAAAGATAACAACCCATTCATTTATCAGTAATCCCGATATGGTTGTTATCTTTGATCACGAACGCATTTCCATAACCAAAGCCTTGGAGGGCCTGAAGCCTGGCGGGATAGCGCTAATTAATACCGTTTTTCCCAATCAATTTTTGGGACTCACCCGCGATTGGCAGATTTATACTTTAAACGCGCGGGCTATTTCGCTGATGCACGGAATCGGCAACCCAGAAGATCCATATATGGTAATTAACTCAGCCATGGCCGGCGCGGTGTTGAAACTGTTAGAGCCGATTTTCAAGAGCCAGCTTTCCGACAATACGATTAAAGCCGTGTTAAATAATGCTTTGTCGCAAAAAATTTTGGAAAATTATGCGGCTCTATTGGAAGGTAAAAAAACTGTTGTTAAGATTATGGCCGACGCCTCGGCTATGTGGCAATGGCTTTTAAAAAGACGCATTATCCCGCATCTCACTCAACCCGATGAACATTGCACTAAATGCAATCTTTGTTATCTGTTTTGCCCAAAGCGTGCTATTGAAACAACTGCGGATGGCGCATACATTATTGATGAAGAAAAATGCAATTATTGCGGCATTTGCGTAACTTTGTGCCCTTGCCATGCAATCGTTATGGTAACTTAATATGGAGGCGCTCATCATGAACAATAAATTGGCCTGCGGCAAGACAATTCTTACCGGAAATAAAGCTGCCGCTTACGGATTTGCTTTAGCGGAACTTGATGTTTTCGGCGGATATCCAATTACTCCATCAACGGAAATAACGGAAGAAATGGCGCTGCTGGCAAGCCGAGAAATTATTTCTACAACCTATCGAAACACCGATTCGGAACTCGCTTCAATGGCGCTCGGTATTGGCGTAGCCACTGCCGGCGGAAGATATGGAACCGCCACTTCTTCGCAAGGATTGGCGTTAATGTTTGAATTGCTTCACTGGGCAACCACCGCTCAACTACCGCTGGTTATAGTTAACACCAACCGGTCGCTTGGAGCGCCCTGGTCCATTCATCCGGATCAAACCGATTCTTTGCTTTTCCGCGATTTATTCATGCCCCAGATTTATTGCACCAGCGCTCAAGAAACGCTAGATATGGTGCTCTGGGCATATCGCCTCTCTGAAGATCCGCAAGTTAATCTGCCAGTACTGGTGTGTCTTGATGGTTTTATGCTTTCACATACCGCCGAAACCGTAGTAATTCCCGCACAAGAATTGGTTCGTAAATTTTTACCTGAAAAGCGCTTTCGCAAAGATTTAATATTGCCAGAATTTGGCGATAAAAAAATCATTAACCTTCAGTGCCCCTATAATTGGGAAGAACATTCTCGGCGGAAAAGAGCGTTAGTGTCAGCCATGCAGTCAGCGTATAACGCAATCCCAGAAATTGCCGGAGATTGGTTTAATATTTTCGGGAAAGATTACGACAATGGCTTTTTGAAAATAAGCGGAGACCCAAACGCAAAAGTCGTGGTGATTTCCATGGGCGCGATTATTGGCACTATTGAAGAAGCGCTTGCCGAAAAGCCTGTAAAAGTAATCGGTCTTCGTTTCTTTCGGCCGTTTCCGGAAAAAGAATTAAGAAACGCCATTGGCAACGCCTCTAAAATTATTGTGATTGACAGAAGCATTCTACCTAATGGACATGGAGTCATTGCCGACGAGCTTCGTTTAGCCGGCGGCGCCTGCGGATATAACGGCGCGGACATCCATAGTTTTGTCGGCGGTTTCGGCGGGCAAAATTTTTCAGAGGAAAATTTTTTAAACATGCTCTCTGCAGTTTTAAGCGAGATCGGACCACTCAAGAAAACATACTGGATGGGAGACGCGCCATGAAGCCGAAAGATATCGCAATTCAGCCGTTTCTTGATTCGCGTCACGGCCTTTGTCCGGGATGCGGATCGGCTATAGCCATGGCCCATATTCAAAGCATAGTGTCACAGGCATTGCCATCGGGAAAAATTAAAAAAATCCGCTCCATGGTAATTCCGGCTTCATGCTGGTCTATCGGCAGCGGATTTGACGGAGTGTCTTTTATTGGAACAAATCTAGTACACACGCCTTTCATTGCCGGAGTAACCGTGGGAGAAGGCATTAGCATTATGTCTAAACGGCGTGGTGTTAATAACGACGAAATAACAATTGTTTGGGCAGGCGACGGCGCGTCATTTGATATCGGCCTTGGCCTTCTTTCTGGAGCGGCCATAAGAAACGCCGATATTCTTTACGTTATCAATGATAACCAAACTTATGGCAATACCGGAGCCCAGGAATCCGGCGCCACGCCTAAAGGAGCAAAAACCCAAACTAGCCCCGAAGGTAAAACTATTGCCCAGAAAGATATTCTTGAAATCATGATGGCGCATAAAATTCCCTACTATGCATCAATTGCGTTAAGCGTTACGACGCTTGACGATTTTTACACCAAAGTTCGGTATGCCGCGGATCAGAGCGGTTTTAGATGTCTTCACCTTTTATCGGTATGCCCTCCGGGATGGAAATGCGATGCCGCGAAGGCACTCGATCTTGCCGAATTGGCAGTGCAAACGCGCGCTTTCCCTTTGGTAGAAGTTACAGGCGGCTGTCTGCGCCTGACAAAACCAAAACGGGAAAAACCAATTGAAGAATTTTTGAAGCATCAAAAAAGATTTGATGGGATAATTGATTCTCCGGAAGCATTGCTCAAATTTCAAAAACAAATAGACAACCGTTGGAACTATTTATTAAATCTGACCCGCCCAGCATAAATCAAAAGGCGGGTTTTTTATTTTTTAAAACCGAATACCACACGCAGGTTTTTTAGCTAAATTTGTTCCATCTTAGCAACTTGTTTGCGTCAAATATTAATAATTTGATATAATAATTTAGACACAAGGTCTTAATATTAATAAATTTTAAAAAATAAAATATGAACAAAACATTATCATTTTTGTCGATTTCAGCAATGGTCATTGCAGTTTTAGTTGTCAGTGCCAACTCTAGTTTGGCTCAGACTACAACCACCTCAACAACTACTGCTTCGGCCATTCAAGCTAAACTCGATGCCATTACCCTGATCATGAAGCAAATAGATGCATTAAAAGCGCAACTTGCCATTTTGCAACAACAACAGAAGTCCAACATCACTGACTTAATAACTACTTTGCGGCAAGGTTCGGTTGGGGATAATGTAAAAGTTTTACAAGCTTTGCTTGCAGCCGATCCATCAGTTTATCCCGAGGGGTTGGTTACCGGTTTTTTTGGAAAGCTTACGGCTCAAGCGGTAAAGCGTTTTCAGGCTAAGCATGACATTAAAGAAACCAGAGGCGTTGTGGGAGAAAAAACCCGCGAAAAATTAAACGAACTGCTCAAGAAAAATCCTGTTTCAATGGAAGATCAGGGTGAGGGAAATCGGCCATGCGCTATAGTTCCCCCCGGCCACTTAATTGCTCCCGGCTGGTTGAAAAAACATGGAGGAGTTCGTCCGATTGTCCCCGCTTGTCAAACATTACCTCCCGGAATTGCTGCTAAATTAGATACTCCTGCACCAACGCCGACTTCAACATCCGACACAGTGAAACCGGTTATTTCTGCGGTAACTAATTCTGTCGCTTCAACAACGGCGACTATTGTTTGGACCACTAACGAATTTGCGAATAGCAAAGTTTATTATGGAACCGTAAATCCGCTGGATTTGACCTCGGCTTTGACAGTTTCCAACAACACCTTGATTATCGCACACTCATTGGGTCTTACTGCTCTGACTGCTAGCACGACCTATCAATTTGTCGTACAATCCGCCGATGCTGCTAATAATATTGCAACATCAACTCAATTTATGTTTACAACATTGCCACAGTAATGATATCTTATTATAAGATTATGGAAAAAGATTTTTATAAAGAGGGTATTGACATGCGCGACTGCGAACAGAAAAACGGCGTGGCAATGGAGCAGGCGGAAAATATGGCAGAGTTTGCCGGAATTGAGCTGCAAGACCATGACCCCCGGGTAAAACTCTACGCGACATTGCGAGATAAAACGAACGACCAGAGTTTATTTGCCGAAGTATTACGAATTCTTGGAGACACGGAAGCGCTAAATAAACTGATTGGCGCGTACCATAAAGTAGGAATTCACTGCCCAATTTGCTTGAAAGTGGTCGCGCCAGGCGAAGAGTGCCAGTAGTCCGGATTTCTACCGCGCGCAAGCGCGGTATTTTTATAAAAACCATGCCTTACTCTATTTTCAGCAGACATACTCAATTATTTGTTTATGTTTAATAATTTTGAAATTTTTTCTTTATCAAAACCAACGGTAAGTTCGCCGTCAATATCAATAACCGGCACGCCAAGCTGATTTGATTTCGCGACCATCTCGTCGCGAGCCGCCGCGTCAACTGAAACGTCTTTTTCTTCATAGGCAACATTATTTTCTTTGAAGAAATCCTTCGTCATTTTGCAGTACACGCAAGTTGGAGTGGTATAAATGGTAACCTTAAGCATATTTGTTGTTTAATTGTAATAATTAAAGTATAGCATATGCTCACATGGCGGGACGCATTTATAACGGCTGATTGGGCTAAAATATTCCCATTTAATTACTTCCTATTTTCGATATTTCGTTCTAAACCAAATTTTTATTTTGTCACGCAATAAAAAATGAGATCCAAAAAACGATAGTCCTAAAAAAATCAACCAAGAACCAGGCGTAAAAGGAGTAATTAGAGCCAGCAGGCCAATAATAATTAAAATAACACCAATAATTTTTTTAATCTTCGGGTTCTTAAACATTTTTATAAATATATCCTTAATTAAGTTGTTTTTATGCGTATCCATCTAAACTAAATAAGCTTCATAATTTTTTTACGAAAAAGCCACTTGCCGAATTCAACCGCTGAAATATTAATAAGCCCTACGCCAATTACCCCCAATAACCAAAAGGGCGGAAGAGGAATTGTGTTGAGAATTTGCTGGAGCCACGGAAAATATATTGCTGCGGCAATTAATAATAATCCAATACTAACACCAATTGTAAGCGGCTTATTGGAGAAAGGATTATAGCTTAAAATGCTCTTTCGAAGACTGCGAAGCGAAAAAGTCAGAAAAAGCGTATAGCTTGCAAATGAGGCAAAAATAAAGGTTCGCGTTAATTCTTCGGCAAATCCCATTTTAAGCAAAATGAGATACAAAATAAAAAGAAAGGCGCTGCTTAAAACACCAATAATTAAAATAAAAAATTTCATCTCACGATCAAATAGATTTTTGTGCAATTTTTTGGTATGGTTCTTGAGATCGTCAATACCATCTTCAAAAGCAAAAGCAATGGCAGGAAAACTATCGGAGAAAAGATTGATAAAAAGAATTTGAAGCGCGTTAATGGGCATGGTAATCCCCAAAAGCAACGCACCGCCAATCAAAAATATTTCATCCAATGCGCCGGAGAGAAGATAGATAATAACCTTGCGAATATTATGTAAAATTCTTCTCCCTTCTTTAATAGCAACTACAATAGTTTCAAAATTATCATCTAAAATAATGAGATCTGCTGCGCCTTTAGCCACGTCCGTTCCCGAACCAACGGCAATGCCTATGTCGGCAATATGGAGTGCGGGCGCATCGTTTATACCATCGCCAGTTACCGCAACCACCTCTCCTCTCTCCTGATAGAGCCTGGTAATCATTACTTTTTGTTCCGGTGTCACCCGTGCATACACAGTTGCTTCGTGAGAACGCGCTTCTAGCTCTTCTTTGGTGAAATATCTAAGATCGTCGCCCGTAAGCACAGCTCCTTTTCCATCAACCAAACCCAGCTCCCGCGCAACTGCTTCGGCTGTTCCGCGATGGTCTCCTGTCACAATAATGGTTTTAACGCCCGCCGCAGCAATTTCACTGATAGCTTTAGATATATTGGGACGCAATGGATCGCGAAAAGTAATTAAGCCGTCAAAATTGAGACTACTAAAACTTTTCCGGCGCAGAATATTTTTATGGTCTGCAGTAACATTTTGAGAGGCCACTCCCAATACTCGTTCTCCGGCGAAAGCCAATTTTTCAATTTTCTCAATCACCTTTTTTTGTTCTTCTTGCGAGAGATTGGTAAGGCGCAAAATAATTTCGGGAGCTCCAAAAAGAGCAAGATGAATTCGGGAATCAGTTTGAAAAACTGCCGCAGAAAATTTATATCGTGAATCAAACGGCAAACGATCGAGAATTTTTGTTTGTTCTAAAATTCTTGTTAGTAACACGCCATTTAAAGCAGCGCCTTTCACTAAAGAAATTTCAAGCGCACGACCCGACATTAACCATTGTTCGGGAACATCTTGATGATTTTCTATAACCACATCGGTGTTAAGCAACGCATAATTAAGAAGGTTGCTTTTATTTTCCACGCTGTCATCTTGATAAGGCACAATTGAAGTAAGCTCCATTTTGGCTTGCGTAAGCGTTCCTGTTTTATCGGTAAGAATAATACTGGTTGATCCAAGGGTTTCGGCAGCAATAAGTCTTTTGACAATTCCTTTGCGAGCCGCAAGACGCTGCACTCCGATGGCCATAATTACGGTAAGTGCGACAGGCAGCCCTTCGGGAACGGCTGCAACTGCCACAGCGACAGAAATTATAAACATGTTATAAATATTCTCGCCAAAATAAAGGCCGAGTCCAAAAAGCAATGATGTAAAAATCAATAGTGTAATTCCGGCATATGCTGCAAAACGCCGAACAGAGCGTTGCAGAGGGGTTGGTTTTTGATCTTTTCCCGCAACCAGCACAACAATCCTGCCAAACTCGGTTTCACTCCCCGTTGCAGTAACCACGGCATCGGCAAAGCCTTGCATTACTAAAGTACCGCTAAACGCCATTGATTTTTTTTCGCCTAATGCTGTCGCAGAAGACAATGGAACGATATCCTTTTCTACCGGCAATGACTCGCCGGTAAGAATTGATTCATCTATTTCCAGATTATTTACAAATAAAAGCCGTGCATCGGCAGGAATGCGATCGCCTTGAGTAATGCGGATAATATCGCCCGGCACTAATTCTGAGGCATCAATTCCATGTTCTTGATTATTGCGGCGCACGCGGGCACGAACGCGAACATATGTCTTAAGAAGACCGAGAACGGTTTCAGCTTTATTTTCCTGCCAAAAACCAAAAATCGCATTTACTATTACAGCAGCAAAAATCACACTCATTTCTATCCATTCATCAAGAAAGACAGTAACAATGCCAGCAACAATCAAAATGATGATAAGTAAGTTTTGGAATTGGCGGAGGGCAATTTTTATCCTAGAAGATCTTGAATATTCTTTTATGACATTTGAACCAAATATTTTGAGACGCAAGGCAACTTCTTCGTCGTTTAGACCGGAAAGATTAGTTTTAAGAGCATTCAAAACCTCCGTGGCATCCATAGACCAAAAAGGTTCCTTTATTGCTTCACGATTAATTATCATATACTTTTAAGATACTATATTTTTATTTGCGATGCTATATATTAATGTCGTATCATAAAATTATGAAAACAGATTTTTATAAAGAAGGCAGTGATATGTGCGATGGCGAACATGAAAAAGATTCTTATGAGCAATATCAAGAACTGGGAGGTATTATAAATAGAGATGACTATGAAAGTGCCCTTCAGAGATCAGCCGAGACGGGTATGGTAAGCGACATAATGGTAGCGCAGATAGAAAATATGGCAAAATTTGCCGGAATTGAGTTACAAAACGAGAAAAGTGCAGACGATCCCTGGGTAAAACTCTACGCAGTATTGCGCAGCGACAGCAAACCCGAAGAAGTTAAGTATCATTATAGCCAAATGTCGGATCAGCGTTTGTTTGCGGAAGTGTTGCGAATATTGAGAGATACGGATGCGTTGAGTAAACTGATTGACGCACACCACAAAATCGGAACTTATTGCCCAATTTGCTTAAAAGTAGTTACGTCTGGCGAGGAGTGCCACTAGTCCAGATACTTTTCACCCCGCAACTGCGGGGTATTTTTATAACAAGCTCCCCGAACATAATATTATTATAACCATCCTTTCTGATAAGGAATATATGACGAATTTATGGAATCAGTTTTGTTTATTGAGAAAGGCGATAAAAGTGGTTTGATTATTTCAGAATTTGCGATAGCTGTTTTAATATCTCATTTAAAGAATTGAGCATTTGTGAAATAGCTGCTAGGTTTTTTGAGCGAAAATTAAGAGTAGTGGTAGAAGTTGATGAAGACGGCACAGAGACGGTAACGCTTGCTGGAACTGTCGTATTCCCTGCCGCATCATAAGCGGATACCCCATATGAATATGTAGTCCCGGCAATAGGAACGGTGTCAGAATATGAAGTACCTGTGACGTTTGCAACTTGAATGCCACCTCGATAAATCTTGTAGCCCGCAACTCCGACATTATCAGTTGAAGCTGACCAAGAAAGATTAACTTGAGTTGAAGAAATGGCAGTAGCAATAAGGTTAGTGGGAATAGAAGGAAATGTGGTATCTGCTGTAGTAAGAGGTAAAGAAAAGCCAAGATCTTTAGTAGTAATATTACCGGCCGCATCTCGAACAACGACAGTATAGGTATGAGTCCCATTTCCTAGGTTAAGACAAGTGGTTGTGGTAGTAATAGAACCCGGAGGTCCACCGGTACTTGGAATAAACTCTGAACCATAGTTAATTCCATCAACTTTTTGTTGAAGCCCAATTATAGCTACATTGTCACTAACAATATATCCTACTTTTACTGTACAATTGCTATTAGCAAAACCAGGATTGGGTCCAGTAAGAGTAACCGATGGCGGCGTTGTGTCGATAGTAGTTGTAGTTGTAGGAGTTGTTATGGGCGTCATTGTTGTAGTGGTGGTAGTTGCCATAGTCGCCGGCACGGCTGGAGTAGCTGGTATTGCAGGCGTTGCTGAAGTTACCGTTGGAGTTGCTGGTGTAGCTGGGGTAGCAGATGTTGCGGGAACAGTTCCAGAAGGAGTAACAGTTGTTGTTGAGGTTGATGTTGTAGCAACTGAAGGAATTGTTGTCAAAATACTAAACGTTGTATCGCTGTCATCTATAGGGCCTCCATAATTCGCATCAAATATGCGAATAGCATAATCATTTCCATCGGGCAGTGTTTTGGGAATAGTCCATTGATAGAATCCTTTATTTAAGACCACATTTGTAGCTGTACCCGAACTTAATTCAGAATAAGTAATTGCTCCTTCTGATCCCCAATAAGTATCAGCTCCTTTTCTTAGTTTAATATAAATTTTGGAAACATTAGCTGAATTCCATTTGATAACTAATTTCGAACTCTTTTGAAATTTTTCTCCTCCGTTTGGATAAAGAACGGTGATAGAAGATGATGGATAGAAAGAAGATGGCTTGGAAGGAACAGCCCCCGGCATCATGTAAGGCATGATGGTTGAGGCAACAGGAGTTGCCATGGTAACAGCAGAAGTCGTACTGGAAGCATTAGGATTTGCAGTAGTGGAAATAACAAACTCATTTAATTTGGACAGGGTCTTGGGACCAACTACGCCTATGGATTCAATGCCCTGTTTTTCCTGAAACTTCCTGACTGCAGTTTCAGTAAAGGGTCCGAAATAACCAGAAACTAATCCTTGGGGATAGATATCGGGGAATTGTTTAAGAAACTCTTGTAATTCTTTGACCTCGTCGCCTCTGGCGCCTAATCTTAGAACTTTGGTGAATTTAAGCTCAGTTTTAACTGCTTCAAGCTCGATTTTGGTTGAAGATACCTCAGTTTGCAGACTCTTTACTTGTTCTTGGAGAAGTTTGATTTGTTCTTGGAGTTGGGGGATGAGAGATTGGGTATCTTGTTGGACGGTTTGGGCGAAAGCTGGATTGGCAGAAAACGCTCCGATTGCCAAAACAAAAGATAATATTAGTAAAAATATTATAGGCTTTTTCATTTTATTTAACTTTTTAAGTTAGTAATTAATAAGCTACACATAGCTTAACATATTTACATAAAAAGTTTTACTATCTAAGTAGTTCTATTTACTCCCCTCGCTGGATGCGTTCAGAACACCAGTTTGGAAGCAAATAATACAAGAGTTTGAATGGTTGAAACTGCCCGTTGTTGCTGGAATGCCAGTTACTGCCGTCGCTTAGCAAGAATATCTTTCACGCTCTCGCCCATATGCTTGTCTTTGTCAGATGGCGTAATGCCTAACATCTTGAGAGTTCCGACTTCCAGCTTATAGCCAGAAATATCGCCGAATTTTGAGATTATCTCATCAACTTTGTTTTGCAGCCCCCCATCAAATTTTATGCTGACACTGCTGCTTAATTTAAGCGGTAGGCCATCTTTGATTTTCCCCTCAGAAGTTAAGCCCGAAATTGATTGCATTACTTCCGTGCTAAAAACGCCATAATAGTATATGAAAAATTCATTTCCAATGTTCTGATTCTCTACGATTTTTTTCAACTTAAAATCATAATGCTCCAGCAAAAACATTAGCTTCATTATCTTCTTTTTCCCCTCTATCTTATCGCCAAGAGTTTGTATCAGATAAAGGATTATATTTTTTGTAAGCTCTCGTTTATTCATGGTTTTATTGAAAAAGATTAAGATTTGCGATGCGCTCTACGAGCTTACTTAAAGAAAAGCCATCAGTGCTATTTTGTCTCCTTATACAACAGCATAACACTCTTCGGTTGTTTTTGGTAGAACGCTTAATTATCCACTCATACACATAGTAACCCTCAACGAGCTGATTTATGCGCCGCGCTTCGTTTTTTGCACACGGAAATATAAGAACGAGGCAAAAATTCTTGAATTTTCTACCCCCATTTTTTAGGTTTGCCTGAACCTCGTCCTTAACGCGATCTCTCAGATTGGAAGTCCCGACAAGCCCCTTGATCT
>Ga0209541_10007960_pt1 | contig 17671 bp, 17 predicted proteins | sample RifCSPlowO2_01_FD_184027 | JGI IMG/M metagenome (GOLD analysis project Ga0209541, IMG submission 184027) | Groundwater microbial communities from Rifle, Colorado - Rifle CSP2_plank lowO2_0.1 (SPAdes) (version 2) | ecosystem: Environmental > Aquatic > Deep subsurface > Groundwater | place...
TTTTAGTTTTTTTAATTCGTCCTGAATATCTTTAGGCATAATATATATCCCCTTCGGACTTTTGACAAAAACTGCTTCAGTCATTCCAATTAAATTTCCGCATCTGTCAAATAACCCTCCTCCACTTCTTCCTGCTTCTTCTGAAAGAGAAGAAATTAACCGCTCATTCTTGTTGCTTAATAAATAATCGCATATTCCAGTTGTTTCAATTTTGCCTTTTCTTATATTCATTTCCAAATTTTCATTTATGCCTCCAAAACCTATGCTGTAGATATCTTCATTTCTGACAAATTCATAGTTCTCTTTAGTAATAGGAATATATTCATCATCTCCAGAATAAGTTAATACTGCAATATCACTCTTTAAGTTTATATAAGAGAGATAAACTTCTTTAGTATCTGTTCTTTGTTTATTTTCATCATAAAAAGAAACAGTTATCACATCTTTTTTTCTATCTTGTTCAGAAACTTCTAAATGTTCTATAAAAATATGTCCTGCAGTTAAAATGCTATGAACTCCATTTTTATTAGAAATTATAGTTCCAGAACCCCAGCCATCAGCATTAATAATTTTTCCAGAAGGATCTTTTATAGGCCCATTTATTTTAACCCTTACACTTGATTTTTTTAATTTATTTAAAACTTGTTCTTCATTAGGAGGAGGCAGGCATTCATTAATCCCGCAGCATCCAAAAGAACCAGAACTATCAACGCAAGGCTCTCCTTCCCACTCGCAAATTTTCTGCTCTCTTTTATTTTTGACAGAGTCTTTAATTAATGAAGGAAGTTTTTCATTAATCTTTTGTTTTTTTAGTTTGATAGTTATTCCAGGATTATAAACATAACAATTCTTAGGAGGAGTATAATGCTTAATGCCTGTTTTTGTTAATCCGTTTTCTCCAACATATCTATCAGCTTCAACAAATACCCAGTATTTGCTGTCTTTAACAATAAAAGAAACCTCGTTCCCATAAACATCTCTTTCAAAATTATTGCCATCGCCTTTGACTCTTACATCTCTTGTTATTAAATTGCCTTCTTCGTCGACAACTCTTACAAACAAATTACATTCTTTTTTAGTTTTAGGATTTTCATAGGGTTCAGGTCTTGGTATAGGACTTCTGCACAATTCATCTACCTTTTTCATTATATCCTCGAGACTGACATCATTGTTCCATGTTTTCATTTCAATTTTCCCGTTTATTTCCAATACATAAATTTCTCCACGAACTATCGGAACAAGATTATCATTAGGATTTTCATCAATTATTTTTGCTATTTCATCTCTGCCAATATTGTTAACAGTTAATCCCTCATTAGTAGAACTTCCTTTTTCAGCATCTGGAGAATAATGATATAAAACACATCCTTTTTTTTCTTCATCAATAGGTTCAAGTTTTTTTGGAACCCAGCCATCAGAATTTCCATATGCATTTTGAACAGATTCTAATCCTGCAAGCCATTTTAAATTAAAAATATCTAAAATACTGTTCAATCCTTCTTCATTCTTTTTAGAATTATTATAAAGGAGAAGAAATAAAATTAACAGCAAAATAACAATCAATCCAGTTAAGTATATTCCTCTTTTCATAAGAACTAAAGAAAAACATAATTAATAAAACTATTGATTAAACAACAACTTCTCCACTGCAATCATCAAAAAACCAAAAACCATCAGCAAACTCGCAATTGCCTAAAGAATAACATTCATTTAAATCGCATAAATTAAAAATTCCTTCCCCGCAATGATTGCATAATCCTGTATCCTCTTCATAATTAACATTACTTAACTCCTCATTATTTTTCAAACCAATATTTTCAGAAACAGAAGAGGATTTATCAACACAACTTCCAGAATCACAATAGCATTCTTTAAATGCATTATTATATTCTTTATCAGAAATAAATCCATAATCATGAAGAAGATTTAATTTTCCTTTATATCTGTGACTCCATGGATTGTCGCTGTTAAAAAGTCCGTTTCTTTGGAAAAATCCAGGATCATTTGCTGTTTTTGCTTGGAACAAAGCTCTATCCTGAGAAATCCATTGAGCTCCTTCAGGAGCAATAACTCCAAATAAAGGTCCGTCAAAATAATTAATTTCATCATCATCTCCTGTCATTCCAGAATATCCAGAATAAACACTTCCTTCTTTAGCCTTTATTACAATTCCAATTATATCTTTTTCCCCGCGTTCTCTCATAGATAAAAATATATCTCCAGATATTTCTTTCCATTTTTTCTTGAGTTCATTATATCTATTAGGATTTTCACTAAGCATCTTTCCACCTTGGGCATAACTAAGTCCATATCTTAATATTTCTTCATTCACATAATCTAAACCATCAATAGCTAAATTTGACTGATCATCAGAAATCGGAAAAATGAAATCAAGATTGTCCTGATAATCAAAATCATCATTATATCTTACTGTCAAGGATTTTATAATATTTTTTTGAGAATCATCAAGCTTTGAATAAAATTTACAAATCCTGTTTTTTACTTCTTTCTTTTTTTCATCATCAACATTCCAAGGCTTGCTTGCATCACCTGGATTTTCTCCTAGTTTTTCATACTTAATCTCAATATTGATATAATCATCAAAATCTTCAGTGCATTTCTCAACATCAAAATTATTATAGGTTAATTCATACTCACATTCACATAGTTTTCCTTCATTTTCATTATCACAGATTTTTTGTATTTCTACTGGTTTAGGAACTTTGACACAATATCCATCTTCATCACACATTCCAATTTCTCCATTTGTCCGAGTGCATTGTTTTCCAGCAGAGACAGTGTAATCCTCAGGAAAAAAAGAAGGAGTGCATTCATTATCTCTTACAGGAAGTGCTTCAGTCCCATATCCTCCAAAAATTCCTCCGCTAAACAACTCTCCAAAAAAACTTCCCAAACTTTCTTCATTTTCCTGATTAGAAAAAATTATAACAGATAAAACTAATAATATTCCTAAAATCACTATGCCTATTATAATTTTATTATTCATTATATAATCTCTGCAATATTTTAAGAGGAAAGTTATCTGTGTTAATATTACTGAGCCTCTTGCACTTTATAAGGCTTTACAATTATTGAGCACTTATTCGGAACAGGCTGATTTTCATAACTATCCTTGCATCTTATATAATATTTTTGATTATTTTTCCAGTCTGATTTATGATTGACATAATCTATTGTTTCCATTGCAATGCCGTCGTCAATTTCAAAGTTGCAGTTCGCAAATGAATAACTGCATTCAGCCATTTCATTAGTTATTATTTTCAAGTCAACTGATTCTTTATAAACTCTAACGACGGCAGGCCCGTTTCTATCTGTTTCAACTCTGAAACTTGTTGAAGCATAATCAGAATTGCCTCCTAAATCAACACACTTGAAAAAATATTCATAATCTCCAGTAGGAAGGTCCTGCCTTTGCTCGTGCTCGTTCTCGCCCGTATCCAAAAATTCAATATAACTATTTTCATTTTCAGTCAAAGAATAATAACAAGTAGCCTCGCCATTTCTAAATCCATTATCAGTCTTGATTTTCAAAAAAACAGGAATTGTATCTGTTGCACCATAAATAATATCTCCTTCTTTAGGTTCAAAATCAATTATGTTCAATGGTTGAGTTCCAATTACAGTATAAGGATAACTCTGAGTATTTACATTTCTCTTATCTTCGTCCTCACCAGGCTGATCCTTGCATCTAAAATAATAATCATTTTCTTTTCTATCCTCAATTCCAGTAAGATTAGTCTTGCATGTATAAGCATAATCACTATTCATTTCCCAAATATTCTTAGCACAATTCATTGAATGTTCCATTAAATCATAATCTTTATCTTCTCTGCTCCATTTGCATTCAGCAGGTTCATTAATATAAACTTCTAATCCTAAACCTGTTTGATTATAACCTATAGGATTGCCGCTGGGGATGCTTGTTCCCATTATAATAGGAGGTTCTGTATCAGGCCCTTTTTCAACACAAAATCTTACAGCATAAGGATTTTCATTAATATTTCCATTAGCATCCTGGCATCTGAGATAAAGAGTATAAATACCGTCGTTCTGCAATTCAGGAGCAATTGCATTAATTGAATCAGGCCCTGGCAAAGACATTTTCTCAGTATGATTATAATCAAAGAAATTATCTCCTCCAACATAATAATTCATTTCTTCAAAATTTAATAGACTATAATCTATTTTGCATTGAGCAGGTTCGTCAGAAACAACTACAAATTCCAACGGTGTAAATGCTTTCACACATCCTCCAGAACTTGGGATAATTTCAACGCCAGTTGCAGGAGGACGAACACTATTAAATGGATTTGTTGTATAACCAGTTGTCAGAGCCAAAACTTTTATTATAGGAGAATTAACATCCTTAGGATTTGCCCAAACACATTTTTCAACTTCTGTTCCTGGATTAATAATTTCACAAGCCTGTCCTAAACTTTTGCAGGTATATTCAGAACACACTTCATAATCATTGCATTTTTCACAATCACTTCCTCCTATTGGAGGTTCATAAGGCATGCACTGAAACTCAACAGTTTGTGTAAACTTATCTTTATAAGTAAGTGCAAAAATAATTAAAGAAGTTGTAATTCCAAGCATAAGAGGCGTAACTTCAAATGCTCCTATATGAAAAACATGCCCGCTGCAGCAACTAAGAGATTTTAAAACAGTATAAACTAGTGCTCCGCTTAATCCAGAAACTGCTCCCCAGAGTGCACCATCATCTCCTCCTGCTAACTCTCCAATCAAAGCACCTACTCCAGCCCATGCAGCAACAACAAAAAAATCCTGTAAAAATCCTTTTGAAAAATAACTGCCTATTTTACTTCCAGCATCAGCAGCTTCACCTCCAGCAACACCTGCTCCAGCACCTGAAACAGCAGTTCTTACAGGAAGATTATTTGCAATGCTTCCTTCATAATCCATATTTCCACTATCATCAACATAAGCTGCATTAATCATATAACTGAATGCAACAAGAGCAACAACTAAATTCATAATCATAAAATATGTTTTTAGATGAACTATGTTAAACCAGCTCATCTTCACATCTTTTTTCTTTCTTTGGATTTTTTTCTTTTCCATTTTTCTTGACTTTATTTTATCTCCACTCATCAATAATTTTTATATCTTATTTTTTATCCTTTCTCAGTTCACACTCCAGCTTTCCTCCTCACGTCATCTAATAATCCTGACAAAACTTGTTTTTCTCCAGCTATTCTCCATTGCGCACCTTTATCAGTAAATTTCTTTCCAATATTAAGATAAGCGCCGCAATCTCCTAAACTTGTGCAAATATTATTCATCTTTGCAGCCCAGGCTTCTGTTAGACAATATTCATTTTCCACTGGTTTGTCTTTTAATCCTGTTAATACTCCTTTTTCATATTTAACTGAACAAGTTGCACTTCCTAAACTGCATACACTTGCAGCATCGTCGCTGTTCCAGAATTTTAAACCAGGAGGAACTTCAGGCAAACAAAGTCCTTTTCTACCAACAGTATCTTCATTAATTTCAGCAATTGCATTTCCAGTAACTCCTCCTGAAAAACCTCCTGTATTGCCTCCGCTAAACACTTGACTTGAAGTTGCAGTCAATTCGCTTTCACCAACAGCTTCTCCTAATGAATCAACAAAATAAACACCCCCAACCCAATAACAGTCTCTTTTATCGCCGTTCAAGCAGTCATCTTTTTCAGTCTGGTCAATGCAATCTTTCCATCTGTTTATTCTGCAGGCAGCTTCTTTAAAATCACCATCATTAGTCTGAATTATTTCTTCTCTGCAGATTTCTTTTCTATAATCTGCACACGGTTCTTCAATTTCTTCTCCATTAATGCAAATATGCCTAAAGTGTCTGCTTCCAACTAAATCTCTTCCAAGTCCAACATTTCCTTGATAAACACACCAGCTCTCGCCATTTTTATAATAATTACCGTCGGCTGCATAACAATTCAAATCTTTGCACTGATAATCTCCATAAGTTGCACTTCCCTGTCTGCAAATACTTCCTTTAAAATAATCACAATTGCCGCATTTAGCAGAACCTCCATTGCCGTCTTCAGAATCTACTCCGCAGCTATTTCCTTTATCAACTATCTTCCTCCAATAATCAGGATTTTTATTATAAGTTTTATCAGCGTCGTAGATGTTTGCAGAATTGCCGCAGCTGTCCTTAAAATAGACTTCATCTTTTCCTTCAATGCACATTGTTTCTGTTGTAGGCCCGCAAATAGTTGCTAACTCATCTGCAGAACATAAAAATCCATTATGAAATTCAGCGGCAATTCCTTCTGTACTAACAATATCCATGCAAACTTTTCTTGTTGTTAATCTGCAATTTTTCTGTCCTTCAGAATCAAAAACACAGGCGCCTTTATCTTGCAAATGTGCAGTTAAAATACAACTGGTTTCATCTGGAATATTAGAATCAAAATTAGTTTCCAAACCATAAAATCCAGAAAGTTTTTTGCATCTGGTAAGAGTTACAAAACTTGCCTGGTCTCCTAATAAACAGCATCCTAAATCACATTGAGGAACATTGCATTCAGAATCATCATACCAGGTTCCTTCATTTTGAGAACAAACTCTTTCAGGAGTTCTTTCAGAACATGAACCCTCGTCAGTATCAACACAGCATCCTGGTTTGCAAAAGCTTGTTGCCTGACAGCTCGTCTGAGTAACTCTATAACTTGGATTGCAATTTGCCTCTAAAGTGTTCTGGCACCATGCTCCTGTTTTTGTAACTTCGCAACAGACATTGTTTCCTGTTTGAGCAAAAACCATAGGAATCATAACCAATAAAAATATCAGAGTTAAAATTAATAAAATCTTAATCATTATTTCTGCTTTTAGGTTTATGGTTTTTTTATTAGTTTTCATTTTTTTATATTCCTGTTTTTTATTTTTCCGACGATGAAACCTATGATAGCTCCGACAATGAAATAGAATATTCCTACAACTATAAATGTAATAATATCAATATAAACTGGACAATCAAATGTAAATGCAACAGCACTGCAAGAATTTAATTTAAATAAAGAGACAAATAAGTTCATAAGGATAACTGCAGAAAAACTAGCCAAAATTCCTAAGGTAGAAATATAAGATATATTTACTAATGCAAAAAATAAAGATATAAGATAAATGATTTCAACCACTATTCCACCCTTCAACCAACCAGGAAAATTTTTCCAACTCATTTTTTTCCACCTCTTGATTTAATTTTTCCGTAAATCCAACCAATTATAGTGCCTATAATAAAGTAAGTTACAAAAGACAAAAGTGTTAAAAACGCAATTTGTAAAAACCATCCTTCGGGCCAACCAGTTCCAGGAAGTGAATTAGCAACACCCATTCCAGTTCCAAACCAATAACCTGCAGTAAAAAATGAAAAAATAAGAGCGAAATAAAATAAAGGGGTTTCTATGGCAGAACCAATATAATCTTGAGCAGAGATAATAAATATAATCCCTAAACTAGCTGTAAAACTGATTATAGATAAAATTAATCCTCCCTTTAACCAAGTCTTCATTTTAGTTGAACCAACTATAAAACCATATGCGGATCCTAATATCGCTCCCATTATAGATCCTATTAAAAATAAAATTAAGAATAGTTTAAAGATATCTATAATGGGGATACTTCCGCAATTGACACACTGAGATTGCTCAATTATCTCTCCAACGCTAACAATAATAGAATAAATTACTGCAATTAATATTCCAGTAGAAACACCTTTCAACCAACTCGGCAAATTTTTCCATCCCATTTTATTTTTCACCTCTTGTCTTAATATAAATTGTATAAATTATTGCTATTATTAAATATAAACTGTCTAATAAAAAAATTATTCCAAATAAATAAGAATATGGAGGAGGAGTGCAATCTGCACCTGCTTTGCAGACTATAAGTAATTCATTAGAGAAAAAATAAGATAAGATTAAAATTATTATTGCAAAAATTAACTTTGTTAAGTTCAATCTAAAAAATTCTCTGCAGCATCCTTTTCTCATCTTTTTATTTTTCATCACCATTTTTTATCTTATGAATTTTTACTCCCCAGTCAATCCTACAGGAACAACCATGCTCCTTATGGCAAATATAAATTTATCTCCAGTATTAATATCAGTTAAAACATAAATATCACTTCCATCATCTTGTGGTTTTGGTTCAATTTTTAACCAAGGATAACTTGCCATAAAACTGACAGTATCTGCTTTTCCAAACTGAGCCTCCCAATTTGCAATTGACATTGAAATCATTGCAAGACTGTAAATATTGTTATTAATGTCTGTCCTTATATCTTTGTAAGTCTGAACCTCGCCTTTGCTGATTGTTAAGTCAATATTATTCAAGCTGATTATAATATTGTTAGGAATTAAATCAATTTCAATATCATAGTCTTTTACTGAAACTTCATAATCTTTATCTTTTAAAGAACTTACAACACCATCAACACAGCTTTTGATTTTATCCTCAGAAAAACTAACTAATTCAGTCTCGATACTTTTGCTTAGAAGAGGTTTTTGCATAACACATCTCTCCAAGTCTTCTGTTGCATAGCACAAATAATCAATTTTTTTCCCCTCATATAAAATATAATTTGAAGGATTAATTGCTCCTCCCTGAACACTTACAATATTAACTCCTAATTTAACACTTTCCTGAATGCATCTTTGAATTTGTCCAACAGGCTCTTCAGAACCTGCAGTTATTCCTATTTTATCTCTAAAAAGAAAAACCAAAACAATAGCCGCTGCAATTGCAAGAGCAACTATAACAAAGATTGCAATTTGCCCGCGTTTATTATCAAACCTCTTTTCTTTTAACATCTTTATCATCTATAGATATTATTGTTTATAAATTTAATTAACTACCTCTTCATCCAAAGATTAACACCTTCTTTTTTTATTTTTACTAATTTATCATCAATCACTAGTTCCAGCAAATACTTCTCAGCAGTATTCCAACTAACACTGAGAAACTTAGCTAGCTCAGAACTAGTGATCACCCTCTTTTCCCCCAGATAATGGAGTATCTTATCACGTATTTGAGTATTCATAATTGCATACCTTCTAATTTACATAACAATATTCCTATGCAATCTATTATGAGTATTCATAGGAGTATTTAAATGTTTTTGTGATGAAGAATGTAATTAAATATTTTCAAATTTTTCTAACCTTTGCTTCTCCACTAGAATCAACTTCAATATTATATCTCTATCCTTGATAAGCTAAAGAAAAATTTCTTCCATAAAAATTTTCCAGTCCAACTCCAGTAAACATTGCCATCCTAAAATACATCTCTTCGCTCATTCTGTTGTCAATATTACTCCTTTTAAAAAATCCAAATAATTTTTCTAACATCTTAATCATATTTCATTTTTAAATTTAAAGCTTCCCAAGCACACTCTTCTAAAACTTTTCTCGCGTTATGAATTCCTTTTCTGCCTGCATGAGCAGGAATGTCAGTAATTCCTTCTAATTCAGTTTCACTTCTCACAACAAAATGCTCGTCCTCTCTTCCAACATTCCACATTAATCTGATAACACTAAAATTAGGTAAAATATATCTTTCTTCAGATAATTTTTTAAACATATCATATCCTCTAAAAAGTGGATAACAAGAAAGTCCGTCGTGAGTTTCAAGATAATCATCTAAAGAGCCATCTCTTTCAGGATTATACGCATAGTCCTCTACAAGAGAATTTAACCTTTAATCCTCCTGTTCCACCCTCGGTGCAAGAATAAATCCTAATTCCATTAAAGGAGTGTTAAAGTCAAGTCTAAGAGGATAATCCGAAGAGAAATTAATCACCACTTTGTCAGTGATTTTTGTTGCCTTAATCATTTTCTGCAAATACTCCAGAGAATATCTGCTGTTGGCTTCTTCTGCCTGAATGTTAACTTCGTCTGTAAATTCAGACTTGAAAGAATTTAATGAGCCTCTCGCAGAGATAACAAATTTGTCAGAAGAGGAAACAAATGCGCAAGAGTCTGCAACAACTGCACAGTCTTCAATAGCTTCTGAAAAATCTAGGGAAGTCATCTCAATTTTAGCAGCGAAATCAAGGTTTGGAATATTTTTTTCTTCGCTTTCAATTTCAATCAAAGCCAGATTAAATTCTCTTTTAATTTTATCGTGGATTTCAATTTTTAATTCATTTTCCTGACGAGACATTGTTAGCACGCTTCCAGGCCTCACTCTTCTTAAAACTGCCTTCAAATTATCCAAACTTATTCCAAGAACTTCTCTCTTGTCAATTTCTATTTGTGAAAATGCAGTATTAGGCAGTTTAAAAATTATCATTGCAACGTTTGCAGGATCAATTGCAAGTATGCTCATACCATCAGCATCAACCTTAATCCTAACTTCTAAAACCAGTTCAGAAATTATTCCAATAACCTCTGCAAAAAGTTTAGGATTGTTTAATTTTAATAACATAACTCTAAATAACCTGCTTAACTTTTAAAGATTGTTATGTTTCAGAATAGATTACTATATAAATTAGTGATAGTCATAATAATCAGACAGGAGGCAAAATGACTAATTCTGAAGATATCAATAAAAATTCCAAGGAAAATCAAAATAAAAATCTGCAAGAAAATCCAAAAGAAATTTTCAAGCCTGAAGAAAAAAGTTTCAAAGAACAGAGAATAAGAGAACTTACTATGATTTATTATTCTCAGCCAGAAATAAAAAAGACAATGTTCAAATTCTCCCAAAACAGAGAAACTATTCCAAAATATTTTGAAGGTTTCGGAAAACGTCCGGATAATTTTCAGTATGAAGGAGACATTTTAGAACAGGTTAAAAAGGGTGCAACGTCTTTTCATTGTTCTCAAGAATTATGGTCAGATCCTTTGGAAATTTCAACAGAAATGTCAAGAAAAGAATTAGATGAAATAAGAATAGGCTGGGATCTGCTCTTGGATATAGACTCCCCTTATTTGGAATATAGCAAAATTTATACGGGATTTTTAATAAACACTTTAGAGTTTTATGGAATTAAAAATTACAGAGTGAAATTCTCTGGCAGCAAGGGTTTTCATGTTATTATCCCATGGAAGGCTTTTCCAGAACAGATTTACAATCAAAAAACAAAAGATATGTTCCCTGAATGGCCAAAAATTATCTGCCAGTATTTAGCAGAGATTATCCAGCCAAAACTTGCAGAAGAAATTTTGAAAAATGAAGACTTAAAACAGATTGCAGAAAAAACAGGAAGGCTGACTAAAGAACTTGCGTTTAGAGAATGCAAATCCTGCAATCGTCCTGCAACAACAAAAGATTTAGTAACCTGGATATGTCCTGCCTGCAAAATAGAAAAAATTTTCATACAAAAGAATCGAAGAATTCCAAAGTGTTCTGAATGTTCAAGAACCACAATTGAAAAATCAAGAAAAGAAATTTTTGTCTGCGAATACTGCAATATATCTTCAGATAAAAATCAAGAATTGTTTGAAAAAAGAGAGAGAATAGCAACAGAGAAATTAATCGACGCTGATTTGATTCTTGTTGCATCAAGACACTTATTCAGAATGCCTTATTCTCTGCATGAAAAAACTGCTTTGTCTTCAATAGTATTAGATAAAGAGGAAATTAAAAATTTTCAAATAACAGATGCAAAACCTTTCAAGACAGCAATTAAAGATTTTTATCCTAATGCACAAAAAGACGAGGCAAAAAATCTCCTTCTCCAGGCTTTAGACTGGTATGAACAAAAACAAAAAGAAGAAAAATCAATTCAGGAAACAAAACAAAATCTTCCGGCAATAAAATCCAAATCAGATTACAAGAAAGTTGTAATTGAATCTCCTTCTGAAGATATTTTCCCTCCTCAAATAAAACTTCTGCTAAAAGGAGTAAAGCAAGACGGAAGAAAAAGAGCCCTGTCAATTCTTCTTGCATTTTTCACTTCTCTTGGAGCAGCAGATTCCTATATTGAAAAAAAAATAAATGAATGGAATGAAAAAAATTACAACCCCTTGAAAAAAGGATATATAATGTCTCAGTTAAGCTGGTACAGAAGAAATCCGACAAGACTTCCTCCGAATTTTTCCAATTCAATATATAGAGAACTCGGAGTTGATTTTCCAGACAAACTTTCTATGCAAACTAAAAATCCTGTAAGTTATGCAATTAAAAAATATTTCAGGATGCAGCCTCCACACTAAAATTTAAATACCTTAATCTCTTATTCATACAATGAAAAAGAAAAGAGGACTATTACCCCTATTAATATTATTTACAATAATATTACTAACTGGCCTAGCTTTAGCAGCCTATGATGAAACCGCAATGCTGGATAATGGATATAAATGTCTCGAGGATAAACTAGGAGACAATTGCGCTGACACATCAAACACAGCTCAGGCAGCATTTTCTTTATTAGCAATGTCAGACAAATCTTCAATAAAATCAGACTGCAAAAGTTCTTTGCAGGACATAGAATCTAATGACTGCTGGGGTGAGACAAAATTATCAGCCTGCAATTTAAAATCAACTTCACTTGCAATCTTGGCTTTAAATCATATTGGTACAAATACCGATGACAATGTTGACTGGCTTTTATCCCATAAAAAACCAGAAACAGAATTAATGTGGTTTTTGGAGGTTGATGCAAACAATGCGACTACATGCACAATTGAAGCAGACAATTCAGATTCAGAAACTTTTGAAATAGGAGAAAACAAAAAAATTTCAGGAAGCTCGTCCTGCCTTATCCCTGCAGAACAAGACTATTTCTTAAGAATCGCAAACAGTTGTCTAGAAAAAAATTTCACAATATCATGCAATAAAAATTTTATAACTACCTTATTATACAAAACACAAGGAGGAGAAACTTATCATGTTTCATCAATAACCCATTCAGCGCCTGCAGGAGATTCAACAGAAGAAAAAGTAGAATCCTACTGCTTTGGTATTTCATCAGGATGTGATTATGAGGGAAGTTTATGGGCAGCTTTGGCTTTGGCAAAAACCGGAGAAGACATAACACCTTATCTTCCTTATATTACTGCATTTTCAGATAAAACAGAAAATAAAAAATATCTTCCTTCATCATTCTTATATATGCTTACAAATGACGACGAGTTTTACATTGAATTAATAGCTTTGCAAAAATCTTCTCAATATTGGCAGGAATCAGGAAACAAACTTTTTGACACTGCTCTTGCACTTTTATCACTTCATAATCTCGCACTAACTGAAGTGCAGAATACAAAAGAATATTTATCTGAAATTCAGGACAGCGAGGGATGCTGGGGAACTGTTTCAGACACGGCATTTCTTCTTTATGCAATAAATCCCTCATCTTCTTCAGGAGGTGATGGAGGAGGTTCAGGCTTGTCAGAATGTGAAGATTCCTCTTTTGGTTACTTTTGTGTTTCACCTTCTTCATGCTCTTTATCAGATGTTCTTAAAAACTTTTACTGCCCGTCTTTGGGAGACGTCTGTTGTGAAAAATCTCCAGAATCATTAACCTGCTCAGAAAAAAATGGTATAATCTGCCAATCAACTCAGGAATGCACTCAAACAGAAGTTCCTGCTTATGATACAGACTCTTGTTGTTTAGGTTCTTGCATAGCAACCTCAGCTAAAACCGAATGCGAAGAATTTAGCTACGCTTGTCAAACAGAATGCGGCTCTAATCAAATCGAAAAAACAAATTATGATTGCTATACAGGAGAGGTTTGCTGCGCAGAAAAAACAAGTTCAGGATTGAGCTGGCTCTGGATAATTCTTTTAATTATTTTAATTATAATTGTAGTTTTATTGATAATATTTAGGAACAGAGTAAAACTTTGGTGGTATCAAAGAAAAAATAAAACCCAAATAGGAAAACCTCCAAGGCCCTCGCAAAGACCTATGCTCCCATTCAGAGGCCCAGCTCCACCACCTTTTCAAAGACCTCTTTTAAGAAGAATTGCTCCTAGAAGACCTTCTCCAAGAGATAGGGAATTTGATGAAACAATGAAGAAATTAAGAGATATGAGCAAGTGATTTAATTTATCTTAATGAAGATGGAGCAAGACTAGTTGCAGAGCATACTTCTGGGGTTTTAACAAACTTTTTAAACCTCTTATATAATTCTATTACATGAAACTCTATATTGTAAGGCATGCCCAATCAAAGACCAATGTAGGTATTAACGAAGAAGATCCAGGACTTACTGAAATTGGTAAAATTCAAGCCAAACGACTAGGCAAGTATTTATCCAAATTAAACATCAATCAAGTCTATTGCAGTCCTGCTAAGAGGGCAAGAGAAACCCTTGAACAGATACCCTCTCTAAAGAATACTTCTATGGTATACACCCCGGAAATTCTCGAAAGAAATTTAGGAGTATATACAGAAAGAGGAATAAATAATTGGACAGAATTTTTTAAAGATGCTAAAGCTTCAGGAATAGACATCAGATATTTTAAACCTGAAAATGGTGAAAGCCTCCAAAATGTTTATGAAAGAGCTGAGAGATTTTATCAAAAAATTCTAAGAGAGAATAAAGATAATAACAGAGTCTTGCTTTTGAGTCATGAACTATTTTCTTTATGTACTATACTACATGCATTAGGTTTAGATATAACTGAAGATAACTTTTATCCAATTAATAATGCGAGTATAAGTACTTTAATAATAAGAAAAAATAAAGTTATAAATTATAATTTTAATGATTGCAATCATCTACTGGCGGCAGCACTTGAAGACAGAGTTCCTTGAGATAGAAAATCATCAGAAAATTCTGCACCTCCCTCAACCTCTTTTAGCCCAATATCATTTGCAAGAGATTTGAATACTCTTTCATTTTGACAATTAAAAAGATATCTTAATCCAGGATTTCCAGTTAGATCCGGATAATAATGTCCGGTTAAAGAATTAAACTCTTTAATCTCTCCATTAACAAACAAAATTTCTCCACCGCCATATATTTCCCTGCCTCTAGCTAATGTTGCATGATTTATCTTTGGAACCGCCTCTAATTTAAGTGAACAACGATATCCTGCTCCAGTAACAATAAAATTCCCATCAATATCAATTATCCATTGATAAACTCCTTGTGCAGGACGACCGTAATTGTTCAATCTCCCATTTTTTATATGTGAAGTAACTTCAATTATTGAACCTGGTCTACTCTGTATTAGATCATTAAACTTTTCCTCATAATCTATAAAATATCTTCTGCCATTCTCGTCGACCTTTGATAAATAGGGAGGATATTCATTGCCATCAAAATCTTTCCAAGTTTCTAAATCATGTTCATACTGAAGTTTATTCACACTATATTTCTCATAAGAGGTTTCAAATTCATTGATTAAATTATTCTTAACAGGCTTATTATGCACCAAGACATCATTAACAAAAAATGTATTAGGCCAACCAACATGGAGATTATAAACCTCAACAGGTTCAGAAACATCTTCAATAGAAATAATCTTAACTTTCTGTCCTGAAGAAGTAATTAATTCATCACCAACATTAAGTGCAGAAGCAGGAATCCATTTTCCGTCGACAAAAAAAGGATGCTCTTGAGTGACGCGAAGTTCTTCTGAAGAAACTAAACCTATTAATAAAAATACAAATACAAACCAAAAAAGTTTACTCTTTTTTTTCATACTCTATCAAGGGGTTATAAGATTATAAAACTTATCACTAACATAAACATTTATTAACAATATTTTTCTTAATTAAATATGAAAAAGAGCGTATTAATTTTACTTGCATTATTAATTTCAGTTCAGGCTATTTCAGCAATAAGCATAACTCTGTCAAAACAAGTTTATTATCCTGGAGAAATACTTCAGGCAGAAATAACAGGAAATTTTATAACTTTAAAAAATCAGGACATACAAATTTATAAGCAGGGAATACCAAGGCAGATGCCTGTAATTTCTGACTTAACAAAACAAAATAATATTTATAATTTTTATGCAGTTCTTCCAACTCAAGAATCAGACTACACTTTAGAAATTAATACAGAATACATAGAAGAAGGAAAGATTAAAACAGATGCAATAAAGCAAGATTTTAAAATTTCAAAAAAACAGCCAAGCGAAACAAATAAATCAGAAACAAAACCTATTGAGAACAGGCTTTCAATAAATCCAGGATTTATACTGACAAACAGCGGCGAGTTTGAAATAAAAATAAAAGCTTTGGATTCAAACCAGGAAATAACGGCAGAACTTGAAGAGACTAATGAGACAAGGACGTTGTCACTTATCAAAGGCATTGAAAAAAAATTAATCTTTCAATCACCAGTCCAAAACACTTTTCTCAAGATAAGCAATTACTATATACCAGTTTTTATAATTCAAAAAGGTGAACCTGTGATAGACAACCAGAATATAATTTTAACACCTTCAGAAATTCAGGCAGTTTTATCTCCAGATAATACCTACACCTTTAATTTAATTCTGACAAATAATGCAGAAATAAATTTAACTAATATTCAGCTATCCCAAGAAACAGAGCCTGAAACCGAAATAACAATAAATCCTTCAGCAATATCTTTATTGGAATTATGGCAGTCAGTTCAGATTAATGTTTCAGTAAAAATACCTAAAGGTGCAGAAGAAAACATAACAGGAAATTTAATAATTCAGTCAGACATTTCAGAAGAGCAAATACCTATCTCACTTACAATAACTAAAAATCCAGAAGAAGAAAATCTTCAAGGAACAAGCATAAGCGAAACTCTGTCTTGTTCAGATCTGAAAGGAAACCTGTGCAAAACAAATCAGGATTGTGCAGGAGAAATAAAACCAAGTTTAGAAGGTTCTTGCTGTATCGGAGAATGTCTTGAAGTAAAAGACTCAAACTTTCAGTTAATCCTAGGAATAATTTTAATGATAATTGTAATAGCAATAATAATATTTCTTGCATGGAGATTTAGAAGAAAATCAAGGCAGCAGTTAAAATCTACTTCAGAGATTTTAAGGGAAAAGTCCAGCAGGCAGAGAGAAAGAATGAATCCTTCTTCTGAAGAAGTTTCAGGAAAATTGGATAATATTTAATCTTGCATAAAAGATTAATCTTTTTCTATTTTAGCAGAGTCTTTATATTTACCAGCAGGCTCCTCAATTTTTTCATCCGCACTCGGCTCCCTAACGCCAACTCCGCCCTGACTTAGATTAATATTCCCATATCGCCCTTTTAATTTTTCTAATTCTTTAACAAGACCATCTCTTTCAATCAGAATTGCCTTGGCTATCTCATCATATTTATGCATCCTGACAACAATCTCAGAAAGTAAATTAGTCAATTCAAAATTTTTCAGTCTGAACTCTGCAGGTTCAAGCAGAAGATTTAGTCCATCAACTTCAACTTCAACTTCTGCAAAAGTTGAAAACAATCCTTCAACTTTGTCGATAATGTCTCCTTTGTCATCTTTTCTTTCAACAGGATGAGGTTCATGAACTTTTCTATCAGTAACTTTTATTCCTTTGTTTTCCCCAAGCCGGTCTATTAATTGTTCCAATGTAATTACAATATGCTCAGGAGGTTTTCCTAATATTTCAAAAATCAACAATGCTTTTACTTTTTCAGCCATTTTTATTTTTTATTTCTTGTGCAAAAATGGCTGCTTGAAATTTTCGGTTTTCATTGCCGCCATTCTATAAAACTTCATTCCAGTTTCTTCCACA
>Ga0209541_10007961_pt1 | contig 17666 bp, 14 predicted proteins | sample RifCSPlowO2_01_FD_184027 | JGI IMG/M metagenome (GOLD analysis project Ga0209541, IMG submission 184027) | Groundwater microbial communities from Rifle, Colorado - Rifle CSP2_plank lowO2_0.1 (SPAdes) (version 2) | ecosystem: Environmental > Aquatic > Deep subsurface > Groundwater | place...
AACCGGAAAAACTTTTGGACGAAATCGGCCATTTGATTGAAAAATATCAAGTAAAGGAAATTTTTGACGACTCCGGCACTTTTCCGGTCGGCAAATGGCTGGAAGATTTTTGCAAAGGAATGATTGAGAGAGGATACAATAAAAAAATAAAATTCAGCTGTAATATGCGGGTTGGCGCGTTGAGCACGGAACAGTATAAATTGATGGGTGAGGCAAGTTTTCGTTTTATCCTCTATGGCTTGGAATCGGCAAATCAAAATACTCTGGACAGATTAAACAAAGGAATCAAAATAGACGACTACGAAGAAGAAATGAGAATCGCAAAAAAAGCCGGTTTAGAGCCGCATGTGACTTGTATGATCGGCTACCCGTGGGAAATTTATGAAGACGCGAAGCGCACTGTTGATTTCACGAGCAAACTATTCAACAGAGGTTATATTGATTCGCTTCAGGGAACAATTGTTATTCCTTACCCGGGAACGGCGTTATATAAATACTGCAAAGAAAATAACCTCCTGCTTTTTGACGATTACGACAGATATGACCAGCGGGAGCGGGTGATGAAAAGCGAATTGACTGATGAACAAGCGAAAGAATTGGTGCAGGGCCTTTATAAATCTTTTATTACGCCAAAATTTATTTTAAAAAAATTGGTTTCAATAAGAAAAATTGACGACATTAAATTTTTCTGGCGGGCGGGATTTAAAGTCTTGGGACACTTAACAGATTTTAAAAGTTAAAAATTCAAAGCTGTTATTCTAAATTGGTTATAAGCGGTATTTATGTTAAGATATAAAGATGATTCCTCAAAATTTTAAAAAATATTTTTGGGATACAGACTTCAATTCGCTAAATATTGAAAAGCATAAAAAATACATCATAGAAAGAATTTTAGAATTGGGAGACGATGAGGCCGTAAAATGGCTCAATAATGTTTTTAAAAAAGACGAAATAATAAATACGCTTAAAACAAGCAGAACAATTTCCAGAAAAAGTCTGAATTTTTGGAACCTGATTATAAATGCTGAAAGCCGCCGACTGGAATGAGATAAAATCTTTTTTTAAAAAGGAAATTATTGAAATTGTCTAATGGTAATTTATGGGCTTATTTTTTCATCTCTTAACCCATTTTCTCTTTGCTTTATTGGCGGGATTTATCGTCTGGAAGCTCTGGGAAAAACCAGTCGTTTCTTTTTTGTCGGCAATCGCCGGCGGGGTTTTCATAGATTTAGACCATTTTGTGGATTATTATCTGACTTTTGGTTTTGATTTGAGATGGGATTATTTTTTTAACGGCTATCAGTTTTTAAAAAGCGGAAAGGATTACATTTTATTTCACGGCTGGGAATATGTTCTTATTTTGTTTGTTTTGCTGTTTGTGTTCAAAAACAAATCGGCAAAATCAGTTGTTTTGGGATTGGCGTTGGGAATGTTTTTTCATTTGTCCATTGATTCGGCGTTAAACGGACTTCCCGTAAAATCCTATTCAATAATTGAAAGAGCGAAGAATAATTTTGAAGCCGAAAAATTGGTTGAACCGGAGCGCAAAGCCGAGTATTTGCTTAAAAGACAAATAATTAAATTTTAAATATGGTTAGTCTGGTTTCAGTTGTTATTACCACGAAAAACGAAGAAAAAAATATAGAAAATTGCCTAAAATCAATCAAAAATCAAACTTATTCTCGGGATAAGATTGAAATTATTGTAGTTGACAATAATTCAATTGATAAAACAAAAGAAATCGCCAAAAAATACACGGATAAAGTTTTTAATCTTGCGCAAGAAACAGATTTAAATGGCGTTAAAAATTTTAGAGGCGCGCAGTTAAACTTGGGCGCGAAAAAGTCTAAGGGAGAAATAATTTTCTTTCCCGACGCCGACATGACATTTGATAAAGATTTAATTAGCGAAGTAGCTGAAAAGTTAAACAATTTTGACGCTTTATTCATTCCTGAAATAATATGCGGAAAGGGTTTATTTGGCAGAATTAGGAATTTTGAAAGAAGTTTTTATAATGGAACTTCCATTGACGCCGTAAGAATAATTAAAAAGAGCATCTTCTTGGAAGTTAGCGGCTTTGATGTTAAAAATATTGCCTTTGGTCCGGATGATTGGGATTTTACAAAGAGATTAAAAATAAATAATTTGAAGCTTGGAATAACAACTAAGTCGCTATTTCATCACGAGGAACAGATGAGCTGGTCAAATTATTTGATAAAAAAAGATAAATATATTGACACTTTTGACGACTATATTAAAAAGTGGGGCAAAGACGATTTAGACATTAAAAAACAATTTGGTTTTTATTACAGATTTTTTGGCGTTTTTATTGAGTTGGGAAAATGGAAAAAATTATTAAAACATCCGATTTTGGCTCTGGGAATGTATTTCTTGAGATTTATGGTCGGAATTAAATTTTTAATGAGAAACATATATAATAAATCAAAAACCAGAGCACAAAACAAATAGTTTTGTGCTCGGCCGAGCCCATAAATATGGGCTCTGGTCAAAAATTAAAATGCAAAATGACAAATTAAAATTTTTGATTTTAATATTATGGATTTGAAACAATATATTAGAGAGATTCCAGACTGGCCCAAGAAAGGAGTGAATTTTAAAGACATCACCCCGCTTTTAGAGAACGCCGAGGCGTTTAAATTCGCTGTTGACGAACTCGCAAAGCCCTATCTCGGCAAAAAAGTTGATTTAATTGTCGGCATCGACGCCAGAGGATTTATTTTTGCTTCGGCTTTGGCTTACAAACTCGGCGCCGGCCTTGCGATTGTCCGCAAAAAAGGCAAACTGCCCGGCAAAACCATCAATCATGATTACACTCTTGAGTACGCTTCAAGCGCCATAGAAATGCGCGAAGACGCGATAAAGCCGGACCAATCAGTCGTCATTGTTGACGATTTATTGGCTACCGGCGGCACAATGGAGGCGGCGATTAAGCTTGTTGAACAACTCGGCGGAAAAATTGAAGGAATAAGTTTTCTGATTGATTTAAAATTTTTAAAAGGGAAAGAAAAGCTGAAAAATTATCCAATTTATTCTTTAATTAGTTATGAATCGTAGAGTTAAAATAGGAGTTTTCGGGGGTTCGGGGTTTTATAATCTGCTTGAAAAAGCAAAGGAAATTGACATTGAAACTTCTTACGGCAAGCCGTCGGATAAAATCACAATAGGCGAATATAAAGGAAAACAAGTCGCTTTTTTGCCGCGGCACGGCAAAGAACATCAATATCCTCCCCATAGAATTCCTTATCGGGCAAACTTAGCCGCTTTCAAAGAACTAGGAGTGGAATATGTCATAGGTCCGTGCGCCGCCGGCAGTCTTCAACCGCGTATTAAGCCCGGCGATTTTGTTATTTTAGACCAGTTTGTTGATAGAACTTGGGGAAGGGAAGACACTATTTTCAATGGGCCGAAAGGGCAAGTCGCGCATTTTGCGATGAGCGATCCGTATTGTCCGGCATTGAGAGAGATTGCTTCGCGCTCTTGCGATGAGTTAAAAATTCCGTTTCATAAAAATGGAACAGCAGTTGTCATTCAAGGTCCTCGCTTTTCAACCAAATCCGAAAGCCGCTGGTTTGCCTCGCAGGGCTGGGAAACGATAAATATGACGCAATATCCCGAATGCTATCTGGCGCGCGAAATGGGAATGTGTTATGTCGGCATTGCCTTAATCACTGATTACGATGTTGGAGTTGAGGGAAGAGAAGACATAAAACCGGTAACAATGGAAGAGGTTATAAAAACATTCAACAGCAACAACGAAAAAGTCAAAGATTTGATTTTTAAAATAATTGAAAAACTCCCGCCGGAAAAGCTAATTTGCGGTTGTCAAGACGCATTGAAAAACGCTTTGATTTAAGATAAAATTCTAAATGTCTAAAGTATTGGTTACCGGATCGGCCGGGCTCATTGGTTCGGAATCAGGATAAATTAATTTATGCAAAATAAAAAAATTATAATTCTATCTCCTTTTTTTCTGCCCAATACGGGCGGAGTAGAAACTCATCTGTCAGATCTTTGTTCGTATTTAGAGAAAAAAAAATGGGATATACGCGTAATTACTTATAAACCGTTAACGACAAAAACAGAAGCGTCATTTATTGAAAAAAAATCCGACAGATTTATAATTTATCGCATTCCGTGGTTCGGAAAAACATTATTTCATAAATTTGAAAAATATCCAATTTTGCAATTTTTTTATCTTGTGCCCGGAATTGCGTTTTTCGCCTTTTTCTTTTTACTAAAGAATCATAAGGAATATCGTATTGTTCATGCTCAAGGTTTTGCGGCTTCATTTGTTGCCAATGCGTTGTCCAGATTTTTTAAACTTAGGTTGATTTCCAGTATGCACGCCCTTTATGGATTTGGGAAAGGGGGATACCTGGACTCTGCCTGTCGTTGGATACTATTAAGATTTAATAAAGTCTTTTGCCTTCCCGACCCGTCGCAGAGAGATTTATTAAACGCGGGAGTGCCGCCTGATATTCTTGATGTTTATGTTTATTGGGTTGACCAGAATAATTTCAAGCCAATGGATAAAGAAACGAGCCGAGATAAAATAAAAATACCGCAAAAATTCACGGTTTTATTCGTGGGGAGATTGATAGAAAAGAAAGGAGCCGGTTTATTAATGGAAATCGCTCAAGAGTTAAAGGATATAAATTTTGTATTTGTCGGCGATGGGCCGATAGAGCGAGATTTGAAACAGGCTTCAGAGGCGCATCATAATATTTTTGTTGTGGGCAGAAAAACACCCCAAGAAATTCCCGTATATTACGGTAGCGCTGACATTGGAGTTTTACCGTCACAATATGAAGAAGGTTTTGCAAGAGTGACTCTTGAAGCTTTGTCGTGCGGTAGACCGGTAATTGTTGCGAATAAAGGCTGTTTTCCAGGAATGATTAACGATACGGTTGGCATTTTGGTTGACCCGACAAAAGATAATATAAAAGAAAAGATTCTTTTTTTGTATAAAAATCAGGAAGAGCTTAATAGATTAACGGGAAACTGCCGGAAATACGCTACGGAGCATTTTAGCGAGAAGAATGCTGAACGCATAGAGGACGCTTATTTGGAGTAAAAATTTTTACGCCAATCCTTATATGAAAAATTTGATAGACAAATTATTAAAAAAAATAGAATTACACCGGCTTGTTTTCGTTGTTGCGCGATGAACAAGTTTAAATTTTTGAAATAATGTAATGTTAGACATTTTATTGATTTATCCGTCAATTTATTACGATAGAAATAAATTGCCAAAATGTTTGGATGTGGAGCATCCGCCTTTGGGGATTTTATATTTAGCGGCAGTTTTCTTGCGTGACGGTTTTAAGGTTGATGTTATTGATGTTGGAGCGGAAAACTTGGATATGCCGTCTTTATTGGCAAAAATAAAAGAAAAAAATCCAAAAATAGTCGGAATTTCTTCTATGACGGCAAATATCAGGGGGGCGGTTCAAACCGCCGAAGCCGTAAAAAAAGAATTCCCCTCCATTAAGATAGGATTAGGCGGCCCGCATGTTAGCGCTGATTCCGATTTTGTAAAACGTTTTTCCCATCTTTTTGATTTTGGCGTTACTGGCGAGGCGGAAGTTACTTTGCCAAAAATAGTAAGGAAAATTTTAAACGGAGAAATAGTTGATAAAATAAATAAAGGTGAAATCGTAGAAAATTTGGATACCATCCCTGAACCAGCCAGGAAATTAGTCGTCGATGTGCCGTATAAAAAAGGCGCAATGATTTTTTCCAGCCGAGGGTGTCCCTATCAGTGTATTTTTTGTTCGCGCCCCGCTATAAGCCGGATGATTAGATATCGGAATCCCTCTTTAATAGTTGATGAAATGGAGAATATCTATAACGAGACAGGCGAAGATTATTTTCTTTTTGAAGACGACACTCTTACTTTAAATAAGGACCATATTTTAGGCATTTGTGGAGAAATTACGAAGAGGGGATTAAAATTTAAATGGACGGCGATAACAAGAGCGGACAGAGTTGACGAAGAAATTATCAGCGCTATGAGAAAAGCCGGTTGCGAAGAAATAACATTTGGCGTTGAATCCGGCAGTGAAAGGATTCGCAATGATATAATTGGTAAAAATCTTAGAACAGAAACAATTAAACAGGCGTTTGATTTATGTAGAAAGTATAAAATTGGAGCTAACGCTTTTTTAATGATGGGTTTTCCGACGGAAACCGAAAAAGACATAAAAGATACGATGAATTTCTACAAGGGATTAAATTTAAACATAATCGGCATTCATATTTCTCTGCCTTTGCCGGGATCCAGGCTTTGGTTTAAGGCGTTGGAAGAGAAGAAAATAACCGCCGATGTGATTGATAAATATGCCAAAGGGGAGTTAGGGGAGGGTTTTCATGAAAGTTGGCCGCATTATGTGCCGGATGGTTTCACTCTTGAAGACTTAGAAAATTATAGGAGAAGAGCTTATTATAAATTTTATTTCAGGCCTTCTTATATATTAAGAAGATTTAAGCGGGATTTTGTTTCTTGGGAAAGTTTGAAGTTTGATATTCAAACAGCATTATCTTTATTAATTAGAGGCAATACCTCTAGGCAATAATATGAAAATAGTTTTTATTGCAATTAGCGTTGAGAGTTTGGCAATAGAATTTTTGTCAAGTTTTTTAAAAAAAAATAACCACGACGTTGATGTTGTTTTTGATCCAAGTGTTTTTTCTAGCGAAGTGATACGTATTGAAAAATTGGCTAATTTTTTTGACACCAAAAAAGAAATTGTTAAACAAATTCTTGAAAAAAAACCTGACATTATTGGTTTTTCGGTTTTTACATTGAACTATCAACGTACTTTGGAAATCGCTCGTGAAATAAGGAAATATAACCAAACTTGCCCGATTATTTTTGGGGGCATTCATACAATCTCTGTTCCGGAAGCGGTTATTAAAGAAAAGTGTGTTGATATAGTTTGTGTTGGTGAAGGAGAAGAGGCCCTCGTCGAACTTTTAGATAGTATAAGTAATGATAAAATAAATTATGAAATTAAAAATTTATGGTTTAAAAAAGATGGCAAAATTATTAAAAATCCACGCAGGCCGCTTATCGAAAATTTAGACGAATTACCTTTTCCAGACAAGGATTTATTTTATAAGATATATCCAGAGTTTGTTAAAGATTATTACACGATTTCTAGCCGTGGATGTCCGTTTGCATGTAGTTATTGCGCAAACAATGTTTTACATAATGTTTATCGCGGTTTAGGTAAAGTGATTAGAAGGAGAAGCCCTGAAAACATTATAGAAGAATTGGTTTTGGCTAAAAAAAAATATTCTTCAAATAAGATAACATTCGTAGACGATGTTTTTGTCCAAGATCTTAACTGGCTGGAAAAATTCGTTTCTGCTTATAAAGAAAAAATAAACTTGCCATATCTTATGCTTACTCATCCACGTTTTGTTACACCAAAAATTGCTGAACTTCTCGCGGATTCTGGTTGTTATCTTTTGTGTTTTGGCATCCAAAGCGCTTCTTGGGAGACAAGAAAAACGATCCTGAATAGATTTGAGACGAATCAGGAAATAGAAAATGCAGCCAAAAATTGTCATGCGGTTAATCTCGAATTTTCTATTGATCACATTTTTAATATTCCCGGGGAGGGGATAAAAGAACAAGAAGAGGCGCTCGTGTTTTATAATCAATTAAGGCCAACGATTATTAATTCTTATCAACTTCAATATCTTCCAAAAACAGAGATTATAAATAAAGCAATTGAAAAAGGAGTGCTTAAAAAATCAATGATTAAGGAGATAGAAGAAGGGTTAACTTCTACTTCATTAGTTTTCGGTTTTGGCAACAAAGACAAATTTAACCCCGATTTAATTTATTCAAATTTTCAGTTTTTCTTTATGCTTTTGCCAATTTTACCAAAACGTGTAATGGATTTGATTATTAAAAAAAAATTATATCTTATGCGTTTTAGAATACCAATAGTGTTTAGTTTTGTGCTTAAGTTTTCAATTACTATTTTTAAAAACAGAGTTGGTGTTTATATGAGAATATTGAAACACATATTGTATTTTGCAAGGTTTAATCTTTCCATCAAATCGAAGTACAAGAATCAAAATTAACAAGAATAAAAAATATGGTACTTAGAGAATTATTAAAATATTTACAATGTCCAAATTGTTTGCGTGGGAATTTAGCTATCAATAATAATCAACTTATTTGCGAGAAATGCAGTGTTGTTTTCAATGTTGTAGATAATATTCCAATCTTATTTAAAAAAGGTCAACTTGGTTATCAAGAGAAAAATCAGATAAAAATATTTGACAGTCATTATTCAAAATTTTCGGGGACCGAATATAAATTAGAAAATTGGAGAGAAAGTATGCTTAATCGTATTTTTGAAAATGATTTTAAATCAAATATAAAAACCTATTTAGATATTGGTTGCGGCGCAACCGGTTATACGGTCATTGAAGGGGCAAGAAGAAATGGTTGGTTGGCAATAGGGATAGATAGTTCTATAGAAGCGATGGCGCGCGCTAAAAAACTTGCCGACCAGCAAGGCGTTGGCGACAAGACGGCTTTTATTGTATGTTCAGCGGAAAATCTCCCTTTTAAAAGCGGCGTTTTTGATTACATTTCGGCTATCTCTGTTTTGGAACATCTATATAATGATAAAAAGGCGGTTGAAAACATATCTCGCATTCTTAAAAGAAACGGTTATGTTTATGTTTGCGTGCCCAACGCTTACCTTAAAATCTGGCCCTTTTTATGGCCATTTTATTATTATTTTGATTTGAAAGTTGGGCATAAAAGGCATTATTCTGTAGAAAAAATTGACGATTATTTTAAAAAATATAATTTAAAACGTTATAATTTTTTTTACAACGGACATCTTTTAAAATTTTATCAGCTTTTTTTAGATAAAATTAAAAAGATTGACAATAAGAAGTGGTGGGAGATTGAAAAAAAAGACATTAATCAAAATTCTGCGGGAGTTCAATTGAATGCGATTTATTGTAGAGGCGCTGATTTTTGATAAAAATAATTTAGTTTAATAAATTTAAAAATGAATATCGGAAAAAAAATAAAAAACTTGATTACCATTCCGCGCTCAATTTATCACTATAAAAAGGGGACATTGATGCTGCCTTACATGCCGCATACCGCGTGGATTGAACCGACCAATGTTTGCAATCTGAAATGCGTTATGTGCCCGAATTCGGTAATTAAACAGGAAAAACCGGGTTTTATGTCCTTGGATTTGTATAAAAAAATTATTAATAGCGGCAAGAATTTTTTTAGCACCATTGTTCTCTGTTTAGCCGGAGAACCGTTTTTGCACAAAGATTTGCCGGAGATGGTAAGATTTGCCAAAGAAAACGGCGTTAATCCGATAATTTCCACCAATGCCACGGTTATGACCAAAGAGATGTCCAGGGCGGTTTTGGAAAATGGTTTGAGTTGGATAAATTTTTCTTTTGACGGATGCAGTAAAGAGATATATGAAAAAGTAAGAGTGGGAGGAAATTTTGAAAAAACATTAAACAATATTGTTGATTTTTTAAAAATTAAAAAGGAGTTAAACGCAAAAACAGAAGTTGAAATACAAATACTTGTTATGGATGAGAAAGGAAAAAAAGATTTTGAAAAAAATATAGAAAGTTTTAAGAAAAAGTTTGAAGGGCTTCCCCTGAATAATATTCAAGTAAGGACGCCAAGCACTTGGGGCGGGGTTTTGCACGGCACGGATAAGTATGAATACAAAAAGCTTGAAAGAATTTATTCGCCTTGCTCTTATCTTTGGAGTTCAATGCATTTTCTTTGGGACGGCACGGTTGTGGCTTGCACGACTGATTTCTGGGGAAAAAACGCGTTGGGAAAGTTTCCAGAGCAGAGTATTGAAGAAATATGGAATGGCGAAAAATTTCAAAAATTCAGAAAAGCGATGCTGGAACGTAATTACAGCAAATATTTTGAGTATTGCGATAAATGCGACGGCCTCTGGAGCGAGCGCATATTCGGTTTGCCTCCCGGAATCAGGGGTGTTTCCGGTCTTGCCGTATCCAGCGTTTTCGGCTATTCGGCTATGAAGATTTTAAAAAGATTAGCTGAAAAGCTCAACCCGCGTTTCGTCATGAAATCGATTAAAAAATGAATAAGAAAAATAATTTGGTTTCTGTCGTTGTTGTCAATTATAACGGCGAAATTTATCTTAAGCGTTGCGTTGAGTCAATTTTAAAAAATAATTATTCCGATTACGAGATTATTGTCGTTGACAATGCGTCCGCCGATGGGAGTATTGTAATGTTTAAAGAAAATTTCGGCGGTTTTGACAAATTGCGCATTATTTCACTGGATAAAAATTACGGTCCCGCTAAGGCGCGAAACGAAGGGGTTAAATTGGCCAAAGGAGAAATAATCGGTTTTCTTGATAATGATACAGAAGTTGACCCGTACTGGATTTCTAACGCGCTTAAGTATTTTGAGAATGATTCTAAAATAGGAGCGCTGCAATGCAAACTTCTTTTGCTGAATGATAAAAATAAGATAGATTATGCCGGCGAATATCTCGGCTCTCTGGGATTTTTAGTTCATGTCGCAAGGTATGGAGAAGAAGACAAGGGCCAATATGATGAAGTTAAAGAACTTTTGGCCGCAAAATCAGCGGGTATGTTCATCCGCAAAGATGTATTTGAAAAGATAGGCGGTTTTGACGATGATTATTTTATTTTTGTTGAAGAAACCGATTTGGGGTGGCGGGCCTGGCTTGCGGGATATAAGACGATTTTTGCTTACGATTCCAGGGTTTATCATTATTATTCCGCCACTAAAGTTTTGACTGATAAAAATTTTAACAATTATCTAGTAAGATTTCACGGCCCTAAAAATTACATTTTAACTCTATACAAAAATCTGTCTTTTAAAAATTTAATTTTTATTCTGCCGAGGCATATTTTTTTGTGGTTTTGTTTGGCAATGTATCTTATTTTAACGGGCAATCGCAATTCAGGTTTTAACATACTGAAAGGAATAGGATGGAATATCGCGAACTATCAAAAAAACCGAAAAAAAAGAATTCTAATCCAACGAGCAAGAATAATTTCAGATGAAGAATTATTCGCAAAGATTTACAAAAAACAAAATTTATTTTACCATATTAAAAATTTTCTCAAATCTCAAAAACAAGTGATTACGCCGGAAAATCAGTGATATAACAATGGAAACATTGCTTTTTAATCAATATTTTACCACGAGAAAAGAATCGTCTGAAAAAAATTTAGCGTCGCTGCCGTTAAATCTTTTGCATTTGGCCTCATACTTGAAATTCAAAAATATGGAATGCAAGATTTATGAGCTTGGAATTTTTAATCCAAACGAGACAATCGCGGAAAGTAATAGATTAAGATATGGCATTCCCGATGAAAAAATAATGGAAATAATACGCAAAGAAAGGCCTAAAATCGTGGGACTGGGGTGCATGTATTCAAGGCATTACATAGATGTAATGAACATCGCGAAATTGATTAAAAAAACAGACCCTTCAATCAAAGTTGTAATCGGGGGAAACCACGCCACGAGTTTCAGCGATATGGTGTTGAAAGTGCCGGATTTTGATTTCGTGGTAAAAGGGGAAGGCGAGATAACTTTTTATGAATTATGCAAAAGCATTCTTGAGGGCGGGAAGGATTTCCATAAAATTAGAGGAATCGCGTATAAAGACGGAGATCGGATAGTAAGAACGGAGAATAGAGAATTTATAGCCAATTTGGACGATTTGCCGATAATGGATTATTCGTTTTTAGATTTAAAAAAGTATACCGGCGGCAGTAAATCCCCGTATATAATGAGAACGCCGCTTATTGGCATCATATCGAGTCGCGGATGCCCGGGAAGATGCGTTTATTGCACGGTTAGGGCGGTATGGGGAAGAACTTGGCGGGGGAAAAGTCCCAAGAGAACGGCTGACGAAATTGAATTATTGCATAAAAAATACGGCATCAACGAATTTTCTTTTCTTGATGACAGCGCCAGCGTTAATAAAGTCAGGTGGAACGCGATTTGCGATGAAATAATAAACAGGAGGTTGGATATAAAATGGACGACGCCAAACGGCATCGCGCATTGGACGCTTGACAAACCGCTTTTGCTCAAAATGAAAAAGGCAGGATGTTACCGGATAACTTTCGGCATAGAATCCGGCAATCTTGAAATTAGAAATTTTTTGGGAAAGCCGTATCCGCTTTCTCAAGCAAAAGAATTAATACAGTACGCGAATAAAATAGGAATGTGGACGATTTGCACGCATATACTCGGTTTTCCTTATGAAACTAGAGAGCAAATTGGAGACACTATAGAATTTGCGAAAAAATCCGGAACCGATTTCGCGGCATTTTACATACTTTGCCCCATGCCGACTTCCGATGTCTATCAATATTTTAAAGATGAAGGACTTTTGGATTTTGATTTTATTTTCAACGATAATGTCTTCAATGAAGAAAAATACGAAGAAATGTATAAAACTTTAAACGACGAAGGAACGCCGACAAAACATTTTACGCCGGCGGAGATTAAGGAAATTCAGATAAAAGCTTACAGAAGTTTCATTATATATAGAGCGCTTACTTTCCTGAATCCATCGCGCATAATCAGGAAGATACATTCCATAGAAGATTTAAAATACACTTCCAGATTAGGATTTACGGGAATTAAATTATTAGTGAAGTCTTTTTACAAAAATACCACCCAGACATTGTTGCGATGACGATTGATATATGAATAAAAAATTAACTGTTGGCGAAATTTGGGACGATAAATGGGAAAAATTGGATATTCATGCGTTTAAAGAAGGCGCTTTCAAGCGCGACCCCTGGACCGTATCTCATAAGCCAATAATAGAAAAATATATAAAAAAAATAAAACAAGGAGGAGTTTTTTTGGAAGCCGGTTGCGGCATGGGGCAATGGTGTTTTTATGTTGCTGAAAAATACGGATTAAAATCATTCGGTGTTGATGTTGCCGAAAAAACAATAGAAAAATTAAACGATTATTGCGGAAAATTGAACGGCAATTTGATAAATTTTATCGCGGACGATTTGAACGATTCTAAAATGGAAAGCCAATTTTGCGATATGTTCGTAAGTTTGGGCGTGATTGAACACTTTCAAGATTCAAAACCGATGCTAAAAAATTTATATCGCTTGCTTAAACCCGGAGGAATAGGGATTATCACCGTTCCTAACGCTTATTCAATGCATTCAATCACAAGGCCGATTTTGCAGATTCTTAACAGGTGGGACATCGGATACGAAAAGTCATTTTTGCCAAGAGAGCTTAAAAATTTGTCGTTAAATTCTGGGTTTCAAATTATTGAATCCGGGATTTTGCCTTCGGGCGAGATGTTTGGTTCTTTTATTAATAATTTGCCGGTTGCGGGAAGGTTTTTCAAAAAATTAAGTTTCTTCATAGAAAAGAGGCAGAATACATTCGGTTTTATTTCGTTTGTCGTGGTGCAAAAACAATCAATAAAATGAAGAATAATTTTATTTTAATATGTTTATTGTTTTTTATAGTTTCGGTTTTCGTAATCTCCGGAATTATTTTTAACGACAAGCTGATTGGCAGGTCGCTGGATTTTCCAGTTCCACCGGTTTCTTATCTGGTAAAAAACAATTATCTGATGAATTTTTATTCCTGGTGGGGGACAATGAACGGCGGCGGACGCAACGCTTTTGGAGGCGCCTTGATACCGGTAAATTCTATTTTATACTTTCCTTTGTTGTTTGACGCCGGAACATGGTTTATAGGCAGGTACCAAATAATATTAACTTTGTTTTCGGCAATGTTCTTTTTTTATCTCTTGTCCGAAAGACTCATAGAAGACCATGATTTAAAAGAAAAAGATAAGGTTATATTATCCGTTATAAGCAGTCTTTTTTTTGCTTTAAATAATTATTTTTTTTCCGATATAATATTCGGAAGCAACGCGCAATACTTTACTTTTTCTTTAACTCCGTTATTGACTTATTCCCTAATTTCTTATTTTAAATATCGGCAAAAAAAATATTTTTTCCTGTCGTTTTTGTCATTGTTTATAATATCGTCAACCTTACAGCATCTTATATTGGCTTACGCGCTAATATTTTTATTTTCGTTGGTTTACAGAGACTATAAATTTTTCCTTAAACTCGGCGTATTGCATTTTTTATTAAGTTTGTATTGGATACTGCCGTTATTTTATGTCTCGCCGGAAATTATAAAGACCGAATTGGCCGTTGATTATACATCGGGACTTGTTAATTCGTCGTCAAAATTTTACAGCGCCCTTATAAACAGCGAGTACTTCGCAAACAGGAATTTATATAATTTAGCCCTGAATAATAAATATCTGTCGTTTATTTGGTTTTTTAACGCCACTCTTTTAGTAGCCGTGTCTTTAATCAGTCTGTTTAAAGCCAGATTTTTTACAAAAAGAAAAAGAGAAATTATTTTGGGTTTTTCCCTGATGTTTTTATTCTCGCTTTTTTTTGTTAAAGGAGGACGAGAGCCGTTTGGCAATGCCGTTTTATTTTTATACGAAAAAGTTCCATTTTTTAAGTTGTATAGGTCGCTGCAGCATTATTTGGGTTTTTATGTAATCGCAATTTCCGCATTGTTCTTATTCTCCGGTTCGTTTCTTATTCAAAAAAATAGGAGGTTTGCGTTGCTTTTATTCGCTTTGATTTTTATAAATGCAATGCCATGGTGGTATTCTTTGGATTTGGGCGCGAAAAATATAACGTCAACAAATCAAGTATCCTCGTATTTTAACCAGTTTTATTTGACCGAAGGCAATGAGAATATGTACGCGCTTAACAATCTTCCTCTTGATTTTGGCGTAATGCACGTTCCGCCCGGGCATTCCATTAATTTTTTTGCCGTTGGAAAAAACGAATTTAATTTTATTACGCGTCCGGAAGGAAAAATTAAATCGCAAGGAGGGGATGAAGGATTGTACTACGGCAATAAAAAATTTTACGCGACCGACGGTCCCGCAAATAACCTGACCGATGTTTTGGATGATATGGAAAAGGATATGTATACGCGGGAAGATTTTTTTGACAGATATAAAAATATCTTTCCTCTCTTAAACATCAGATATTTTGTGATACGGGATGACGCCGGTCCGGTGTTTTCTAAAAATAAATATTTTTTTAACACTGAAAACATAAAAATAGCCGCCGCAAGAAGCGATTTTTTCTCTTCTCTTGAAACCAAAGATTTTATCACCATCGCAAAGAGTAAAGACTTTCTCCCGCATTTTTATACGCCAAAAGATGTTATTACAAGCGGGGCGTCCGTAAAATCATTGTTAGACATAGTTTCTATGCCGGATCGTCAAATCCGTTCAGTGATTTTTTTTAAAAATCAAAATAATGGAAAGTTGGAAAATTTGGAATTTATTGCCAATAATAATGGCCGGATTTTAGAATTCAAGAAAATAAATCTCGTGAAATATAGGGTCAGAGCGCATTACGCGGAAGGCAGGTTCCCTTTGGTTTTTTCAGAAAGTTTTCATAAATGGTGGAAAGCGTATTTAGTCAAAAATCAAAAATCAAAAATCAAAAATCAAAATCCCGAGTTTTATAAAATTTCAGACGGCAATGAAGAAGAGCAGGCAAGTGAAACAGAATTGCGAGATTATGTAGATAACGGCTGGGTGAGCGATTTGGGGAAAGAAAAATACAAAATTGATTTTATTTCCAAAAATTTTCAAGGAACCATTCAAAATGATAATTTGCCGAAAGGCAAAATTTGGGAAACCTGGTTTAAAAAACCATTGTCCGAGGAAAATCATTTGATGGCGAATGGATACGCGAACAGCTGGATAATTAATACTGATGAAATTTGCAAAGAGGCCGATAAATGCGTGAAAAATTCTGACGGAACTTATGACCTTGAACTTGTCATTGAATATTGGCCGCAGAGATTATTTTATTTAGGGTTATTTGTTTCCGGATTGACTGTCTTCGGTTCTTTTGGTTATTTGTTTTTTGATTACAGAAGAAGAAAAAAAGAAAATAAAAATGCGCAAATACAATTGGATTAAAAATTTTCTCCCTTATTTATTGGTTGTTCTGGCTATAACCCTGCCTTGGTTTTTCAGTTCGGGATATTTATTTTTCACTGATTTTGTTTTTGGGCCGAATATAAATTTGGATTGGCGGGACGCTTTTTTTTCAATTAAAATTTTAATGAAGTTTTTATCCTATCTCTTGCCGCATGAGATGGTTGAAAAAATTTTTATAAGCGCGGCATTGTTGATTGTTATTTTGGGCGGCAAAAAAATAGCGGAAAATTTCCTGGAAAACAAGTGGCTCGTTTTTATCGCGAGTCTTTTCGCGCTTTTTAACCCATTTATTTACGACAGAGTAATGTATGGTCAAATTAGCATGGTGTTGGCGTTTGGATTAGCGTGCCTGTGTTTTGGTTTTCTTCTTGAATATTTAAAAACAAATGAAAATAAACAGATTATTCTAGCCGGAATTTTTGCCGGACTCTCAATTCTTTTTGCCAATACTTTTATGTTTTTTCTCGGCGTTGTCTATTTTCTTTTTTTAATTTTAATTTTAATGAGAAACAAACAAGATTTTTGGAAATATTTTTTCAAAATTATTTCTTATTCCATTGTTATTGTTATTCTAATAAATTTTAATTGGCTTTATGTTTTTTTTGTCGGCGATTCTTCCGTATCGAAAACAATAAATAGCGGCATTCAAAAACAGGATTTGGTTGTTTTTCAAACAGCCGGCAAAGACGGAAAAGAAGCATTAACTAATGTTTTAATGATGTCCGGTTTTTGGGGCAAAGAGCAGTTTCGCTATATTGATTTGACGAAGTTTAAAGAGAATTGGGGAAGGAGCTTTTACCTGCTTTTGCCATTAATATTATGGGGAGTATTCATAGCTTTTAAAAACGGCAAAAGCAAATTCCAAATTTCAAATGTCAAATCAAATCCAAAATCCAAAGCTCAAATATCAAATCAAACTCAAAATCAAAATTACAATGCAAAATTCAAAAATTTAAATCTGCGACACTTCGCAATCGGATTAATCATTGTTTATATAATTGCCGTTGTGTTGGCGGTTGGCATACGCCTGCCGATTGCCAGAGAAATTACTTATTGGCTGTTTGACAATATCCCTTTTTATAAAGGGTTAAGAGAAACGCAAAAATGGGCGGCTTTGATTGTTCTTGTTTACGCGGTTTTTTTGGCGATTGGCGTAAGAGAACTTTTCAGCAAAAAAATAATTCAGAATAACGCGTTTATAAGCAAATTGTTTCTCTCCGGAATAATAATTATGCAGACTCCTTTGTTGTTGTGGGGGTTGGGCGGCCAAGTAAAACCAATTCAGTATCCAAACGATTGGCGTGAAATAAATGAGTTTATAAAGTTGGAAAGTTATAAAGTTGAAAGCAAAAAGTGCGATGACAAGATATTATTTTTGCCTTGGCATATGTATATGAGTTTCAAATGGATTGGCGCGATTGTCGCCAATCCGGCGAACCGATTTTTTGATTGTCCGGTTATTTCCGGAACCAATATGGAATTTGGCGGAATTTATGACAATAGTCAAAGCAAAGAGGGAAGAGCGGTTCAGCTTTGGCTTGCGAGCCGCGGAAGAACCGA
>Ga0209541_10007962_pt1 | contig 17666 bp, 23 predicted proteins | sample RifCSPlowO2_01_FD_184027 | JGI IMG/M metagenome (GOLD analysis project Ga0209541, IMG submission 184027) | Groundwater microbial communities from Rifle, Colorado - Rifle CSP2_plank lowO2_0.1 (SPAdes) (version 2) | ecosystem: Environmental > Aquatic > Deep subsurface > Groundwater | place...
TAAAGAAGTTTTAAACAATTTAGAATCTTGCATCATTTAAAAGAGATAATTTTATATTTAAAGATGTTTTTGTTTTTGTTTATGAATTTAAAAGAGAGATTTGATTTGGTTGTGAGAAATACTGCCGAGATTATAACGAGAGAAGAGCTTAGGAAATTACTAGAAGAAAAAAAATCCCCTGTTGCTTATGTCGGATATGCCCCAACTGGAAAATTACATGCCGGTCATTTAATTCCCATTCTGAAAATTGGAGATTTTTTGAAGGCTGGATTTAAATTCAAATTTTTAATTGCTAATCTGCACGCACATTTAGACGATAGAAAAAGCCCATGGCATTTATTGGATGCTAGAAGCATTTATTATGAGGAGATTGTGAAAGCGGTTTTTGAGAGTTTAAAGATAGATACTTCTGGGTTGGGGTTCGTTAGAGGAAGCGATTTTCAGCTAACTAGCGAATATATCTCAGATGTGCTGAGAATGAGCACTGAGCTGACGACTAAAAGAGCGTTGCATTCTGCTTCTGAAGTTTGTAGAGTAGAAAATCCGAAAGTTAGCACTTTGATATATCCGATAATGCAGGCTCTTGATGAGCAGTATCTGGATGTCGATGTCCAATATGGCGGGATGGACCAGAGAAAAATTCTTGTGATGGCTAGAGAATATCTGCCAAAACTTAGTTATAAACCTAGGGTTGAGGTGATGACTCCTTTATTACCTGGATTGACTGGAGGGAAGATGAGCGCCAGCGATGTTAAAAACAAGATTGATTTGCTTGATTCTGAGAAGGAAACTGAAAGAAAAGTTAATAGTGCATATTGCAAAGAAGGTGATATTAAAGATAATGGTGTTTTAGCATTTTGCGAATATTTTTTATTTCCGTATAAAGGAAAATTGAAAATTGAAAGGGCAAAGAAATTTGGCGGTGATGTTCATTATGAAAATTATAAGGAATTGGAAAATGATTTTGTCAAGAAAAGACTGCATCCTGCCGATCTGAAGAAAATGGTTAGCAGAGAGCTTAATCTTTTGCTGGAACCTGTTAGGAAAAAATTTGAGAAGAAAGAGAAACTGCTGAAAGAAGCATATCCATAATCTTTATTAATCCTTTAGGATCTTTTTATTTTATGTATGAGGAATATGCCGATTTTGCTTTAAAATTTTTAAAGAAAAATAATGTGCAGTATGGAGAGGTAAGATTAGAGGAACATGAAGAAGAGGGATTAATTTTAAAAAATGGAATCGTTGAGGCAAGCGGGTTTGACCATACTGTTGGCATAGGGATACGTTTTTTGCTAAACAACTCACTCGGATTTGTTTCGATTAATAGATTTGAAAAAGATTCTATCAAAGAAAATATAATGAAAGCGGTTAGATTGGTTCGCAAGGGAAACAGATTAAGCGAAAAAGTAAGGCTTTCAGAAGAGCCGATTCATAAAAAGAGATACAAAGCACTCCAGAAAATAAAATTTAAAGATGTTGACTTGAGAGATAAGATTCAATTATTGCAAGAAACCGATTCCAATGCAAAAAAAGCTATTGGAAGATATTTGAGCTTGAGCTCTGACGTTGCTAAAAAATATTTTTTGACAACTGAAGGGGCAGGGATTATATCAGAAGTGCCAAGAGCTAATTTTACTTATTTTCTTACTCTGAATTTAAATGAAAAGAGTGCGCAAAAATACTGGCAGTTTTGTAATTCTGGAGGGTATGAGCATGTTAAAAAATGGAATTTACCAAAACTTATTTTAGATGAATACAAATCCATTGAAAAAAATTTGAAATATGCTAAAAAGCCCCCTAAAGAAAACATTGATGTTGTCGTTGGACCCGAGGTTACAGGGATAATGGTCCATGAAAGTGTCGGGCACCCATTTGAGGCAGATAGAATATCTGGAAGAGAGGCTGCTCAAGCTGGAGAGAGCTTTATCAATAAAGGGATGATTGGAAATTTCCTTGGAAATGAGATTGTAAACATTGTGGATGATCCAACTTTAGAAAATAGTGCAGGATATTATCTTTATGATGATGAAGGTGTTAAAGCGAGAAGAAGATTTCTGATAAAGAATGGAAGAATAAATGAGTTTTTGCATAATCGAGAGACTGCTGCTGAGATGAATGTTAAAAGCAATGGGGCTGCAAGGGCTGAAGACTTTGACAAAGAAGCGATTGTAAGAATGGCCAATACTTTCTTGATTCCTGGAGATTATTCTGAGGACGAATTAATTGAAGGTATAAAACTGGGAGTTTATATAAGAGATTTTACTGAATGGAATATTGATGATAAAAGATTCCAGCAAAAATACGTCGGCAGCGATGCATTCTTGATAAAAAATGGAAAAATAAAATCCCCTGTTTTGAAGCCGGTTTTGGAGTTAACAACACCAACATTGTGGAAAAGCATTGATGCTATTGGAAAAAATTTAGAGTATCATACCGGAACTTGTGGGAAAGGAGAGCCGATGCAGGGGGTGCCAGCATTTCTTGGAGGTCCTAGCATAAGAATCAAGAATGTAAAATTGGGCTAAGATGGAAACTTTGGAATATCTCATGAAAAAATTGAAACAGAGCGGTATAGATGATGCTGTCTTAACTTTTTCTGCCAACCATTCCAGACAGATTAAATTTGCCGATAATAAAATTGTTAAAACCGGGGTCGAGGAATTGCGCAATATAGGAATATTCGTCGTGAAAGACAAAAAAATTCTTACTACTAGCTGTCACGACCTTATTGGAGAAGCTGGACTTTCTAGTGTGGGTGAAGGATTTGCAGAACTGAACAAGAAAAGCATGGATAAGATTGTTAAAAGAATCTTTGAATTTTTAAAGTTAATGCAGCCAAAAAATGATTATTATGGAATCAATAATAAAAAGTTTAGATATCAAGAAATTAAAGATGGTTATGATCCTAAAGCGATTAGTATAGATGATGTCGATTACGTTGATAAGGGGATTAATGCCGCTTTCAAGGAAGGAGCCAAGAGAACCAATGGGATTCTGGAAGTTCATGACTTTAAAAGCACAATTTTAACCTCTAATGATATTATGTTTAATGAGAAGAGAAGCGAGCTTTATTTTTCGATTAGGAGCTTTATAGAAAAAGATGAAAGCGGGCACATGAATGCGTTGAGCACAGACTTGAAAAAGTTTGACGTTGAGGGAGCTGGAAAGATTTCAGGGGAGACTGCAAGAGATAGCAGGAACCCCTCCAAGGGGAGTAAGGGAACTTATGATATCATTTTTGGCCCTATGGCTATAAGCCCCCTTCTTAATGTCATTGGCGAGAGCGCTTCTATTTTTTCTGTCGAAGCTGGCTTGAGTTTTTTTTCAGGCAAGGAAAATAAAAAAGTGGGAAGCAATAACATTACCCTTTATGATGATGGAAGATTAACTGGTGGCGTTAATTCTGTTAAAGCGGATGCAGAGGGAGTTGCAACCAGGAAAAATGTTTTAATTGAGAATGGAATTTTTAAACAGTATCTGTATAACACATCAACTGCCAGAAAATATGGAATTGAGAGCACAGGAAATGCGGGATTGATCAGCCCCGGCCCCTGGAACCTTGTTGTTGAAAAAGGCAGCTTAAGCCTTCCGGAAATGATAAAAGAAATTAAGAACGGAATTTATGTTACAAATGTATGGTATACGAGGTTTGCAAATTATCATGCTGGAGATTTTTCTACTATTCCCAGAGATGGCGCTTTTTTAATTAAGAATGGAAAAATTGTCGGGAGCTTGAAAAATATAAGGATTAGCGAGAATATATTAAGACTCCTTCAAAATATAAATTGTGTAGGAAATAGAATGAAATATCTAAGAAGCTGGGAGGCCCACACCCCTGTTTTAACTCCTCATCTTTTAGTTAAGAATTGCAATATCACTGTTCCAACGTCATAATGATTGATCACGTAAGAGAAGCTTGCAGGATTAGTTGTGAAATTTTGAAAGAATGTTTTGATAATTTTGATTTTGAAACTGAAATTGAAGTAGCCAAGTATTTGAGGAAAAAAGCAAAAGAGAAAAATTGTAAATTGGCTTTTTCACCGTTAATAGTTTCAGTAAATAATTTTTTAGAGATCCATCACAAGCCAGACAAAACTAAATTGAAAGGATTTGTGATTGTTGATTTTGGCATTAAATATAAAAGATGTTGTTCAGATGTTACTAGAATGCTGTATAAGGGAAAGCCAAGTAAAGAAGAATTAAAATTGTATAAACTTGTTGTGAAAGTTCAAGAAAATGCCTTGAAAAATTTAAAACTTGGAAAGGATTATTGTGATTTGGATTTGAAAGCAAGAATTGATTTTGGTGAATTTAAAAAATATTTTGAGCACAGTCTAGGGCATGGTGTTGGTAAGAGAATTCATCAGAAACCATGGATAAATTTTAAATCAAAAGAGTGTGTGAAAGAAAACGATGTTGTAACAATTGAGCCTGGAATCTATACTAAAAACTTTGGCATTAGAATTGAAGACACTGTGCTGATAAAGAAAAATAAAATTGAAGTGTTGACACCATTGCCAAAAGAGTTGATAGTGTTAAATTAAGAATTTACCCTTTTCTTGGATAATTTTTCCGTCGACAATAATCTTTCCTTCTTGTCTTAAATCTTTGATCATGTCCCAATGCAATGCAGACTCATTTGTTCCTCCACCTTCTTTATATGCCCTGCCAAGTGCTAGATGGATAGAACCGGAAATTTTTTCGTCGAAAAGGATGTTCTTCACAAATTTTTGTATATTGAGGTTGAAACCGATTCCGAATTCTCCAAGGTATTTTGCTCCTCCGTCCATTTCTAAACATTCTTTCAGATACTTTTCTCCTTTTACTGCTGAAGCTTCTATAACTTTTCCATCTTTGAATTTTAATTTTATACCGTCGACTTCTCTTCCTGCTTTTATTGCCGGGAATGAATACTCGATATAGCCTTGAGTAGACTTTTCTATCGGAGCGATAAATACCTCTCCACATGGCATGTTGTTTTTTCCATCGCCCTTTATTGCTTCTCTTCCATCTATCGAGAATTTTATGTCTGTGTTTTTTCCTATGATCTGAACTTCTTTGCTTTTATCCAGAATTTTTTTCAGCTTGTCTTCTTCTTTTGAGATTTTTTCCCAGTCCTGTATCGTTGCTGAATAAACAAAATCTTCAAATTCTTCTAATGACATTTCTGCTTCTTGTGCCTGTGCATTTGTCGGATAGTAGAATAAGACCCATCTTTTTTTCAAGATTTCTTCTGAAATGGGATTTGTTACTTTTGATCTTGATGCTATCTTTTTTGGATCTACATTTGTCAGCTCTCTTGTATTCGAAGGTGCTCCGATTGAAAAGAAAACATTTCCATATTTTGCTTCCTGAAGTGCAAATTCTGGGAAATGGTCTAGCTGCTCTTTTGATGCGTGATCATAATAAATTTTTGTCAATCCTGGAATGCCAATGTTAACTTTTGGATAAGCTCCTTTTTGGATGCATAATTTATAGATTTCTCTTACTAATGGCGCTGCTTCATATGATGCATCTATTATAACTTTGTCCCCTTTCTTTACTTCATTGGAATAATCTACCAATATTCTGGCTGTTTCCTTTATCCTCGAGTCCTGCATTCTGATTTTTGAAAGTAAAGAATTTAAAAGCCTTTGTATTACCTTCTTATTATGAGGTGCTTTATAGCAATTGAACTGCCTGAGAAAGTAAAAGAACAGTTAAGAGAGATAAGGTTTGATTTACAAGTTGCGGATGTTGTTAAAGTGAGTGATTATCATCTTACACTGAAGTTTCTAGGAGATATCAATATATCAAAACTTGAACGAGTAAAAAAAGAACTGACTAAAATAAGGTTTAAACCATTTAAGTTAAAGATTGACAGAATTGGATATTTTCCTAAAGACAAAAAGTTTATTCGTGTTGTCTGGATAGGTGTTACACCAAAGAGGAAGATTATTGACTTGATGAAAAGCGTTGATGACATCCTAGTTAGCTTGTTTCAAAGAGAGAAAAGATTTGAACCACATATTACGCTCGGAAGAGTCAAAACCGTTAGAAGTTTGGATAAATTCAGAAGAATTTTTGATATGCGGATAGATGAAAGCTTTAACGTCGACAGTATTAAGTTGATTAAAAGTGAACTGACTGAAAAAGGCGCAAAATATGAAACATTGGAGGGATATTCATGAGATGCGAGAATTGCGGAAAGCAATTAAATGAAAAAGAGAAAAAGTTGTGCAAGAAATGCATGAAAAGAATTCATAGGCTTTTTTAATTTATTATTTCTGTTCTATGGCTTTTAATACATTTTCTAATTTTACTAGAAGTTTTGTGTTTGCCTTTTCTGCTGCAGTTTTGTATCCTTCAGAGATCTCATTTCTTTTAGAAAGTGAGGTGATTCTTAATGAAAGATTGGCTACATCCCGATGTAACTCACTACTCATATCTTTTATTTTTCTTAATATTCCTACAAAATTGTTATATTCTAGGTCTAAAGAATTTTCCTTCATACTCTGCTTTGCCATTTTCTTGTGATTAATAATAACTTATATTTAAATCTTTTTGAGTGACAGCTTATGTGTATTCATTAGTTCCACAATCTTTATTAAGGTGAAAGAGGGTGTTTTATTTTTTAGGTGATATGCATACCTGAAGAACTTTCTATTGAGGATTGTGTTAAGCATGGGATTGATTCCGTTTTTGAGTTGATTATTGCTGGGTCTTTTTGCGGAGACCTTGTGGGATATATTTCTTTAGAGTTAAAGAAAAATGATCCTCGTGTCGATGGGAAGAGTGACAAAATAGCAAGATCACTATACTGGGTGCTTACTAACGGATCGAATCCTCCCATAGAAAGCTTTTTTTGGGTCGATATTTATAATTCATTTAATTCTCATCACGAATATGTAATAATAAATGATAATTATAATAGGAAGAGTTTAATTTTGAAGGTTATTAATAATTATATGTCTTATATTTTATCTTGACGATTCGTACTTTTCTTCTAGAATTTTTTTGATTTGGCTTGCCTTTATCTTTCCTATTTTTTCAACTTCCATTAGCTCTTTTTCGTTTGCATTAATCAAACATTTAATTGTGTTAAATTTCTTAAGTAAATTTTTTGATATTAATGGGCCTATCCCTGGCAGAGATTCTATAATAAATTCCTGCTGCTGTTTTACTGTTAACGGTTTTCTTTTTTTTAGTAAACTTGGAAACGATCTTGGTTTCTCCAATCTTTTTGCTATTATTACCAATAAATTTGCAGTGTCGCGATGATTTCTAGTGTATAAAATAGGAGTCTGGAAATCTATTGCTATTGACGCTAGCATTCCCCTTATAGAATTAGGATGAAAATTCCTTAGCTCATAAATATTTTCTGTCCCCTCTATTATCAATAATGGGATGTCAAAATTCTTTTTGAGCTCGATAATTTGATTTATTAATCTTTTATCTATAATTGAGTTTAAGAAATCATTAATGGTTTTTTTCTCCACTCCCACTGTCAGAATATTATTGTTGAGATCCTTTGTCTTTATGATGAAATCTGCATGGACCAATTGCTTCTCTATTACTTCCATTCCCTGCTTAATCAGCTCTTTTTTAATTCCTGAGCTTCTTTCTCTATAATCGAGGATTATTTTCATAATGTTTATATATTCAGGGTGTTTAAGAATATTATGCTATATTCTTTTCTTGGAAACAAAACTGAAAGCAGTAAAAAGAAATTGACTTTTACAATGAAACCTAATGAACTTGAAGACCTGGCTAATTTTGGCGATACATTACATGGGAAATTTAAGGTACTTATAAGTGAGTTAAATTTAAATAAAGGAGATAAGAGGGTAAAAGAAGTTTCCGACGGCTTTATTGTCCTGCGCAAGAAGCTTGACTCTATGGCTAAGAAATTAGTTTAGATTGTGTTTCTTTCTGCATTACCTGTAATGTTTTCTTCATAATTTTTTCTTTATTATGTGCGGACCACCTATATCCCTGTTCTCTTGTGTTGTTTGTAACCAAAAAGATTATTTTTCCTGTTTGAGTTCTTCCAACCCTGCCCTTTCTCTGAATTGACCTTATTTCACTTGGAACTATATCATAAAAGATTGCTAGATTTGCCCCCCCCTGTATATCTAATCCCTCTTCGATTATTGAAGTTCCTATCAAAACATTAAATTTACCTTTTGAAAAATCATCGATGGTTTCTATCTGCTGCTTCTGCGTCAGTCCTGATTTTTGACCAATGAGTTTTGTAGCTTTTATTCCTGTTTCCATATTGAGAAATTCTATGATCTCTTCTATTGTATTCCTATAATTTGCGAACACTATGAATTTTGATGCATGATTTTGCTCCAGTTCTTTTCTTATTATGCCTCGGAGGATATAGATCTTTGGGTGCTTTATATTTTTGCTTGCTAATGCCGACGTCATGGAAACTGCTTTTTGTATTTCCTCTGATTTCATAATAGATTTTGCCGCTTTTGTTTCTTCTTGTTGGAGCTTGTTCCAGAATCCCTGAAGTGGGAGAAGTCCCTGTGTTTCTAGAAGCTCTAGTGCATAGTCAATCTTTATCAGAGATGCAACTAATGAAATTCCGTAGAACGTCGATGGATTTTTTCGACTTAAATTTTTTCTTAACTGCTGTTGCAAAATCAGCAAATCTTTTTTTGTTACTAATGAGATTGGCTTTGTGAATCCTATTTTTTTTAAATCCTCTGCTCTGCTCTTGAATGCTGATTTCAGCAATGACTGAATTTGCTTTAGTTCATTAGTTAATTCAACTTCGAGCCATCTTGTTTCTTTTTTTTGCATAAACTCTTCTATGTCTTCTTCTGTTCTTATTTCCACGGCACCTATATAGAGATTGGATTTTATCTCGTCTATTTTTGCTTTTGTACCTCCTGGTGATGCAGTAAGTGCAAGTATCAATGGCGATTTTGATCCATTCATATATCTCTCTGCCAGAAAATTATATGCATAATTTCCTATTGCCCTGTGTGCTTCATCGATTGCAAGCAATGAAAAATCCTTGAACGAGAACCTATTATTTGATATATCCTCTTTTAATGTTTGAGGCGTCGCTATAACAACTTTTTTTTGATATACTATTTCCCTTTCGTTTGGCTTGATTGCTCCTGTGACTAAAACTATTTCTTCTTTCGGGATTGTTGTGTAATCATTGAAAGTTTTTATATGCTGTGCATTCAATGGCTTTGTTGGAGATACAATTGCTATTTTTGAATCTTTAATGCTATTCAGTCTGTGGATTGCTAGCAGAATTATGTTGATTGTTTTTCCTGTTCCCGTTGGAAGGCAGACTAATGCAGATTTGTTTTTTGTAGTCTCAAATATTTCCTTTTGATAATTCCTTGGAATGAAACCCTTTATCGAATACATATACCCTCCTTAAAATGGATAAGATTTTAAATGTGCTTTCGAAGTTTTGGTTATGCTTAAATTACTCGGAGCTCTGGATTTTGCTGCTGCATTGTTTCTGATTCTGGTGCAGTGGGATATAGGATTTGGAATAGCAAGTGTTCTTGCTGCATATGTCGTCGTGAAATCACTTTTATTTTTTGGAAATTGGGCTAGCTTCGTTGATCTTGCTGCTGGAATTTATATGTTTCTTGCTATTTATAATATCCATTCTGCGCTCTCCTTGGTTTTTGCATTATGGCTGCTGCAGAAAAGCTTTTTCAGCTTGTTTTTTTAATCATGATAATTTCTTATAGAGGTAGATTGTACTTAATACTGTTGAAAATAGCAGGGCTAGGATTATTGTCTGAATTATTGAGAGATGGAATATTAAAATTATGAATGCAATTATGAATATTAAACCTGCGATGTATAGTGGCCTGCTGCCGAAGAAAATCTTCATCCCGTCTGCATGAGGTATTGGGAGCATGTTGTAGATAGCAATTATTGATACCATGAACATTGCTTTGTTAAATATAACTGAAAGAGGCAAGAGTAACTTGAAAATTATCAGCAAGATTATTTGAGATAAAGGACCTGCTAATGCTATCTGGGCTTCTTCAAACTCCTTTATATTTATCCATTGCTTTCCAACTCTGAACTCATTTTCTGGAACGTGCCTGAATGAATTTAATATCAAAAAAATAAATTTTCCATTTGATACAAATGTTGCAAGAAGAGTTATTATCGGACCTATTGGAATAGATACCATCTTTTTCACTTCGCTTATTCTTCTTTGCATGCTTATCAATGTGAACTCTATTCTGTATTCGTAATGTCCTGCAGCTAATTTTTGTGCAAACGAGTGTGAAAAATAAATTATTGAGCAGAAGACAAATGCAACAAGTAAATTTTTCATTCCTATGATTGCATCGAATTTTCCTATACCCCATTCATTGAAACTGAATGCAAAAGCTGCTACTAATGCAGCGATAGAAATATTCCTTATTTCTTTTTTTCCAAATTCCATTTTAGTATTGTTTCCATGCCTGACACATGACCTGCTCCAACAACTGCCAGGACTTTTTTATTTTCTTGCATTAATTTAATTAATCTTGCCACCATTATTTCATTTCTTTCTTCTATTAATATCTTATAAATTGACGGATATTCTCTCTTTACTTGTAAGGTTAACTTGTTTATAAGTTTTTGTTCTGGAACTTTACTTAAATCTATGCTGAATTTTTTTGCGAAGAACGGAGATAGGATTATTGTTTTTATAAGCTTGAATTTTTCTTTTAAAGTAAAATTTTCTTTAAGTTTCTTCAAAGTTATTGCTATGTCCTGATCTATCAATGCTATTCTAATATTTTTCTTTTTTGCCAATTGAATTGCCCTTTTCATTTCTGCTCCAGGCATGACTCCTACTTTTTTCCCCAGCCAGCGCTCGATGTAAGAACCAATAATGTTAATTAAAAATCCTTTTTGCCTAATATCTGAGAGCTTAATCTTGTATTTTGTTTTTGATACCAGCCTTCTGAACCTTTTTAAATCCAGCTCTAAAGCGATTATATCAGGGTTTAGCTCATTAACTGCCTTTGTTACTTCATTAACACTTTGCATGGCTATATGGGATGTTCCTATGATTATGAGGTTTTGAATAGTATGCATGGATTATAGAAAAATATTTATACTTAATAAATACTTCTTGTGAATATGCTAAGAACTAAAAGGATAACAGAAACTTACGATATGAAGGTTTTTACTGACCAAGGAGAGTATTTCGGCGATGTTGAAGAATGTGTGGTTACCCTTTCTAAGGCCTTTGGGTGGCGTGTAAAAGCTACCAGAGGAGGAAGCCTTTCTAGACTATTGGGAAGTGCTAAAGGAGTGATCATTCCTCATCAACTTGTAAAGGCCATCGGGGATATTTTTATCATAAACAAGGCAGCAATACCTAGTTTCAGTGATGAAGAATCTGGAGAGATGGGCAAGGAAGAGATTAGAGCAGAGGCGTAAAAACACAATCTTTAAATAAGAATTTAACTTTTTTCTTTTTATGTCTGTATTGGGAAATGCTCTAGATTTTTTGAGAGAGTTCGGGATATTCGATGTTATCCTGCCGTTTCTACTTGTTTTCGCTGTTGTATTCGGGATACTTGAGAAGACGAGAATTTTAGGCGAAGAAACAATTGGAAAGGTTTCTTATCCTCGAAAAAACCTGAATGCAATAGTTGCTTTTGTAATGGCAATGCTTGTCGTCGCTGCAATAAAGATAGTTGCAGTTATTAATGCTGCTTTGCCTCAGATAAGCCTCTTAATTATTGTTTCCTTATCTTTCTTGTTGATGATAGGGATATTCATGAAACCTGATAATACTTTATATGATAAATTAAACAAAGGCTGGCTTACTTTTTTAATGATAATTATGTTCATTGCAGTTATACTTATTTTCTTAAATGTAATTCCCGCAAATGAAAACCAGAGTTGGCTTGAATTTGCATTTGATTACGTCGTTGAATTTTGGAGCGGAACTCTTGTTGCAACTGTCTTATTGCTTGCGGTTGTCATATGGGCAATAATATATATAACTAAAGGGGATACTGGAAAAGAAAAAGAATAGATTTATAAAAAAGATAAGCATACTAATTTAAAAAGGTGATATGTAATGGCTTTGTTTGATAACGTTGATTTCAATGATATAATTAATAGTTTTTCTGATGTTGGTGGTTTTGATGTCGTTTTACCCTTCATACTTGTTTTTGCGGTAACTTTTGCTGTGCTGAGAAAAATTAAATTATTTGGCGAGAATAAAAACGTTGATGCCATTGTTAGCTTAATCTTGGCTGCGTTTTTGATTTCTGCTACAGAGATAGTTAATGTTCTGGTTGGATTTTTGCCGAGAGTATCTATGATTGTGCTTGTCTTATTAATGCTGATATTGGTTGTTGGAATATTTTCAGGAGGGTCTGAATGGGGTGGTGGCTGGCTGTTTTTCGGCGCTATCGTTGCTATTGCTGCTGTTCTATGGGCACTTGGAGCTGCTGCTGATTGGAATGTTCCTCTTGTAGAAGACATAACTGAGCAGGATATTGGAACTCTAATTGTGATTGGCGTATTTGTTTTAGTGATATGGCTGATTGTCAGAGAGCCCGGTCAGGGAAGAAACAGCATCGGGAGTTTTATTGACAAGGCAGTTGCAGGTCTGAAAGGCGGAAAGCCACGTCCCTAAAAATGGTAAGCCTCATCGATTCTGGGTTGGGGGAATTTTTAATACCTATTTTTATTTTTATCTTGATATATGCTGTTATTTTTGCTACGCTGAAGAAAACAAAAGTTCTTGGAGATGATATTAACATAAATGCTATTGTGGCCTTTGTGCTTGCTGCTTTATTTGCGGTAGTTCCTGGAGTGATGGATTTTATTTCTATTATAGCTCCTTGGTTTGTTGTAATGGTGATTGTTGCATTTTCCATAATGCTTGTGTTTATGTTCGGAGGCGTTAAAGGAGAAACCGTAGAAAATATTTTTAAGAATTCTACTGTGTATTGGACAATAATAATGCTCTCGATTATAATCCTTATTGGCGGATTGACTGCCGTTTACGGTCCTTTTTTAGTTGGAGGCACACCAGGTGGTGAGGGTCCTGGAGCCTCTATCCAGAAAGCAATATTTAATGCGAAAGTTTTGACGACGATAATTATTCTGATAATATTTGCATTTGCTGTGAGATTATTAAGCTTCGAAAGCCTGAGAGAATGAAAATAGGTTAATTATTTTTTCAGCCTTTCTGTTATCCTTGAAAGCTCTTTCACATTTTCTGTCAATGGCTGTAGTATTTTTTCCATGACTTTTGAAAGTGTTTTTATTTCTATATTCACGTCTGTAATTGATTTCCTGTAATCTTCAACTTTTCCAAGCATTGAAGTCTGTAAATTTTCCAAGTGATTTCTTATTCTCAAGATTTCCTGCTTCACTGCTTCTATCTCTGTTGTAGTTTTTTCCTTCCACATGTTAAAATCATTTATGTTTATGTTGAGCTCGTCGATTTTTTCATTGATAATTGACTCAGCTATTTCTTCTATATCTTCTATGCTCTGCCTTCCTGGTATCCTTGACGGCGCTGGAAACTTTTGAGGCTGAATAAAATTTCTTGTTTCCGGCATCATTTGCGACTGCACATCATCATCAAACCCTTGCTCTGATCCTCCCATCTCCTCAGAGGGTGTAGGGGGAGTTAAATCATCATAAGAATTTTCTTGGCTTCTTGACATGGCATCATATATTTCTTGAGGCTTATGACCTTCTTTCTTTAAATTTTCTATTATCTCGCTGTTGGACCTTCCTGTCTTTTTTAGCTCACTTATCTTTGTTTGGAGGCTTGGCATTTTCTTTTATCAATGATAAAACTTCTTTTTCTGTTACGAAGTTTAATGGGTTCCAGGTGTTAATATATCTTTCTAAAACTTTCAGCTCCTGCGAGCTGGCGAAAGAGCTCATCTCCTTTATCATATCTTTTAGAGTCTCTCTCATCTTGAACATTTCATTTTTTGCTTGTTTCAGTTCCGAGTTAAGATCTTGTATCTGCTCTGACATTTTCCTGAACTCTTCAATCATGTTATTGTCTGTTACAATTAGCCTTTCCCTCAGACTGGCTATTCTTGCTTCATTAATTCTTAATCTTCCAATAAACTCTGTTTCTGAATTCATCTCTGGCATTTTCGAAAGGTATTTTAGTAAAAGGATTCTAACTATAAAAGGATTTTGGTAAAAATGGCTATATTTAGCAATAAAAAAGAAAGGGAATTCGATGTTGTTAATGAGGGCAGTGAAAGAGTTTTGAGGATTGACTATACTAAAAAAACGATTATTCCGAGCATAGAAGACAGTGAAGACTGCATGCAGGATATTATGAGTAGATTAATCGAGGCTGCTGGTGTCAGCAGGGTTATTCTAATACAGCAGAGAAACTACAATTACAGCCAGAGCCAGGTACAACTTCTTGCGGAGATTGCAAGGCTTTACAATCATCTGATAAAACAGAAGAAATTTTTGGCCTTGCCTGCAAATGAGCAGCATAAATATCTTGCTAGTAAAATTGGCATCCTTAGAGGGCTAATAAGAAATTTGATAAGAGACCCAATTGGAACCTATGTCGAACTTAAAAGGATGATGAGAGAAGAAAAAATAATTCTTGGGAAACTTGTCGATGAGCCAGATATTAAATCATGCGAAATTTTGATTGAATTGCTGAAAGAATTTTATGATTTGCTTGATAGAACTAAACTTATAAGCATTGTCAAGAAAAGATTGGACGGGTATAAGATAGGTGACAGAGAAATTTATGGGCAGCTTTTCAGAGCGGAGATAACTCCCAATTTTATATTTACTAGATTAATGTCGAGGATTCCTATTGAAGGGAGTGAGATTGACAGCTACAAGGTAGGAAATGCAGATGTAAGTATTTTTTCTGTTCCTCAAGATATTAAATATTTGTATCATATAATGCCTCCAGAATTCAAACTTACCGAGGACAAACAAGAACTTCTTGACATGGCAAGGAATGTTCTTATAGAGCATAAACCCCGAGCTGAAGAATTTCTAGATCCTGAAAGGATGAGAATGACTTTTTTTAATATTGGCAGAGACTTGCTGCAGGAACTGGCTGACAGACAAATGATTAGGCTGAGTATAAAAGAGCTTGAAGAGTTAACTTCTATATTAGTAAGATACACTGTCGGTTTTGGACTACTGGAAATATTATTACAGGATGAAAAAATACAAGACATTACTATTAATGGGCCTATTGGTATGACCCCGATTTTTATCGTACACCAGAATTATGATGAATGCTTTACAAATATTATTCCTAGCTCTGAGGATGCTGAGAATTGGGCAACAAAATTTAGAATCCTAAGTGGAAGACCTCTTGATGAGGCTAATCCAATATTAGATACTGAGCTTAGTGTTCCTGGAGCCAGAGCGAGAGTTGCAATTGTTGGAAGACCATTGAATCCTAGAGGATTGGCTTATGCTTTCAGGAGACATAGGGATGACCCTTGGACTTTGCCTTTATTTATTGAAAACAGAATGATAAACCCGCTGGGAGCCGGGTTGATGAGCTTTATTATCGATGGTGCGAGAACAATACTTGTAGCTGGAACTAGGAGCTCTGGAAAAACTTCATTTCTAGGGGCATTGCTTGTTGAGGTGATGAGAAAATATCGCCTGATAGTGGTGGAAGACACTCTTGAACTTCCTTCTGATATTCTGCGAGAGCTTGGCTATAACATTCAACAATTAAAAGTCAGAAGTGCTCTTGCCGGCGGTGCCACCGAGGTTTCAGCTGAGGAGGGAATAAGAACTGCTTTAAGGATGGGAGATAGCGCCCTTATCGTCGGGGAGATTAGGTCCTTAGAATCAAAAGCACTTTATGAGGCGATGAGAATCGGAGCTTTAGCGAATGTTGTCGCTGGGACCATTCATGGCGATTCTCCTTATGGTGTTTATGATAGAGTCGTTAATGACTTGCAAGTTCCAAAAACCAGCTTCAAAGCAACGGATATAATTGTGATTTGCAATCCTGTTAAGAGCGCTGACGGATTGAGCAAGTGGAGGAGAGTTGTACAGATAACTGAGGTAAGAAAAAGATGGGAGGAAGATCCTCTTACTGAGAATGGCTTTGTTGACTTGATGAAGTATGATGCTAAAACTGATTCTTTGCAGGCCACTGATGATTTGATAAACGGAAATAGCGAAGTGATAAAAAATATTGCGAGCAATATTCCCGAATGGGCAGGGCACTGGGATGCTGTCTGGGATAATATAATCTTAAGAGCTAAGATGAAAGAGGCTTTAATCAATTATTCTAAGTACAATAAAAATATTTTAGAAGCGAAGTTTACAATTGCGGCGAATGACCATTATCATAGAGTTAGCGAGGGAGTTAAAAAAGAAATGGGTTATCTTGATCCTAAAAGAATTTATTTTGAATGGGAAGAATGGCTGAAGAGAGCTGCTAAGAAAGCTTAGAGCCTTTTAGCTGAGATGCTAAATTAAACTTAAGAATGATTTTATAAGTTCATTATTTGTTTGCAGCTTCTTTGCAAGTATCAATCTATGTATATTTTATATATCTGTATTTTGTTGTTTTCTACATAGAACATGTGTTTTTTATATAGAACAATATTATAAAAAGATTTATATATAGAACATTTGTTTGGGGTGATATGTTAGAAAAATATGCCCTACTTAAAGTTATTAAAGGCTTACTTGAAAATAAAGAGATCTCTTTGAGAGAATTGGCTAGGAAAGTAAATGTTGGAAGCAGTACCGCTAAAATACAGCTCGACTATTTATTAAAAAATGATGTTGTTGAAAAAAGAATAATCGGCAGGAATCATTTATTCAGATTAAAGATAGATAACTTCGTTGTTAAACAAATAAAAATATTGAATTCCTTAATTGTGTTAAAAAAGATTGGATTCGTTGAGGAAATATTAGAGAAATTCCCTTCTGTTTTGAACATTATGCTGTATGGAAGCGTTGCTAAAGGCCTTGATGACAATGAAAGCGATATCGATGTTTTGATTGTTACAAGAAAACCTGAAAAACTGAAACCGTTGAAAACCGAAAAGAGAATTAAAAGAGAGATTACTATTATTTTGTATACTCTTGCTGAATGGAAAAATAAAGCTAAAGAAGATAAGGTTTTTTACGATAATGTGATGCTAAATTCGATTAATTTATATGGTGAAAAGCCAGTGGTGTTATAAATGAATGTTGATGAATGCTTTGATAAAGGGTTGCTGAAGAGAGATAAGCCAGACAAAGATAAATCAATAAGATCGATTGAGATGGCTGCATTTAAACTGGATAAAGCCAGAAATTTGTTTGATAAAGAGGTCTTTGATATGGCTTTAATTAATGCGTATATATCAATGTTTCATGCAGGAAGAGCCTTGCTTTTTAAAGATGGCGTGAGGGAGAAAAGCCATTATGGATTATATATTTATTTAAGTGAAAAATATTCTGATAAATTAGAGCAGAGATTTTTGAATGAGCTTAATGCTTTAAGATTAGAAAGACATGAAGTATTTTACGGTTTGGAGAGGACTGAAATTGAAGAAGTCGAGGCTGAGTCTGCTATTGGAGCTGCTAAATCTTTTTTAAACATTGTAAAGACTTTGGTCAATGGCAAAGGTAATAAAACTAAAAAAGAGGCTTTATGAGAAACGATGTAGAGGACATTCTGGAGAAATATAAAAGAA
>Ga0209541_10007963_pt1 | contig 17663 bp, 23 predicted proteins | sample RifCSPlowO2_01_FD_184027 | JGI IMG/M metagenome (GOLD analysis project Ga0209541, IMG submission 184027) | Groundwater microbial communities from Rifle, Colorado - Rifle CSP2_plank lowO2_0.1 (SPAdes) (version 2) | ecosystem: Environmental > Aquatic > Deep subsurface > Groundwater | place...
ACCCTTTAAATTTTTTACAAGCAGGTTAAGAGAAGCATCTGCAGCTTCGTACGCATATCCAAAGTGCTCTCGTGCTTTAATCTCTGCCAGCAATTGCTTGGCTAAAGGCTCTTTCCGTGTAATGCCATGCCCTTCCAAGGCCTCGACATTTGAAGTGCCTGCAAGCTCTGATACAAGAAAGCGCCGGCTGTTTCCAACTATTTCAGGATCAAAATGCTCGTATAAGCATGGATTTTTCAATACAGCAGAAACATGCACTCCTCCTTTATGCGCAAAAGCATAATCACCAACATAAGTTTGCTTGTCATTGTATGGCAGATTAGCTAATTCATAGATAAATTTTGATAATGGCTTTAATTCGCTCAGCTTAATGCTGCCGTTTGTCCTGTAGCCGTTTTTGTATAAATTCGCAATTAATGTTATTAAATTTGCATTTCCAACCCTTTCGCCGAGCCCGTTTATTGTGCCTTGCAGCATTTCAGCGCCTTCAAGGATAGCAGCGTAGCTGTTGGCAGCGCCATACTCCATATCATTATGGGCATGGATGCCAATCCTCACGTTACCAATTTCTTTTTTAACCTGCCTTGTGATTTCCTGTACGTCATTAAAATTAGTTCCTCCATTTGTATCGCATAACACAATAAAATCAGCTCCTGCATCTCTTGCAGCAAACAATGTTTTCATTGCATAATCTTTGTTAAGCCTGAAGCCGTCAAAAAAATGCTCAGCATCATAAAACACCTCAGCTTTGCTCTTCTGTTTTAGGTACGACACAGAGTCAGATATCATCTTCAGGTTTTCCTCATTTGAGGTGCTTAATGCATCACGCACATGCAAAGTAGAGCTCTTGCCGAATATTGTTATGGCTTTGGTTTTTGCCTCCAGCAGCAGCCTGAGATTAGTGTCGGACTCTGGAGAAATATCTTTTCTTCTGGTGCTTCCAAAAGCCGCAATTTTGGCATGTTTTAATTGGATGCCCTTTGCTCTTTTGAAAAATTCAGCGTCTTTGGGATTTGAGCCAGGCCATCCTGCTTCAATGTAATCAAAATTTAGTTTACCTAATTTTTTTGCGATGTTTATTTTATCATCTACGGAAAATGAGACATTTGCGCCCTGCGCCCCGTCCCTCAAAGTTGTGTCGTATATTATTATTGGATGTTTCATTTTGGTTGGAATATTCTAGAATCAAGCAAAAGATTTCAAGGCCCTCTAGAATATTCACGATGGGCCCTTAAATAATAATGATAGTAATAGCTATAACAGAAATAATTCCAGCATATTTAATGTTGGTTGCTATCATAATTGCATAAGAAATCCAGCTTTTATTTAAATATTTTGATTTATTAAAAAAGGACATTAATTATTGGGCGAATTGTGCCCTTTTTTAAGATAGTAAGTGACAAATAAATTGCCCTAAAATTTGTGTCACTTACTATATAAGTGCAGTTGACTTAAACTTATTTTGAATAGATAATCTAAATCACCTCCCGCAAAATTTATATACTTCTTACTCAAGAGTGGGGTTATGCTTGATTTAGAATGCAGAAATTGCGGATTTAAGTTCAGGAAAGAAAAGATTTCTCCTAGATGCCCTTATTGCTCAACAGAAGGCAAAGTAGGCTTGTTAAAAACAGCCCAAGACTTGCTTGATGAAACATTAGGAGAAACAAGCGTTATGGATGAGGAGAGAAAAAGAAGAAATGTCTAATTCTTGATAATTCATAATAAAATTCAATTTCAATAAAAAACCAACAACGACTTTTGTCAGCAAGCATGAAGAAAGTAAACCGTTGTAAATGTTTGTTTAAAAATTTAATTGCAAAATAGTTTAATGCGTCATGTGGGAAAATAAAAGAATAACAAAAATTTAACTTTTACATAAAATCAAACATAAACAAATCCCTTATTGAAAAAATCATATTAATTTCCCTTGTCATTATCTTTTTTGCCTTTAATCATTCTCATTATTGGTTTTCTTCCGTATCTAAACACAAGTAGGAGGACTATTAAGGTTAGAATTATAGGCGCTACAAGCGGGTTTTTTGCAAGCAACCCATTTGCCCCAACCAAGGTTACCTTTATTGAAGACAAGCCACCTGTGACCTTTTTGTAAAAAGGCCTGTTGTCATGTATTGTCACATTGGCAGCCAAAACACTTTCTTGCGGCAATAAGTTGCTCAAGCTTTCTTGCGCTGTTTCAGCTATATTTTGAACCGTTTCACCTACTTTTTCCTTGATTGGCTCAAGGCCTTCTTTTATTGGGATTTTAACATCATAAACTCCCAAGGGAATTTCTTTTGACAAATCAATGCTCATTACTTTACTTGGCTCAATTATAATTTTTTTTATTATAGGATATTTTTTCAATTCGCTTTCAAGAATAAAGGTTAATTCATCTTCAAAAGGCACATTGCCGATGTTTTCAATAAAAACCGTTTCATTTTCATATTTTATTTTTACTTCCCTTATTGTTGTAATGTTTATTGAAGTTTGGGTGATTAAGTTTTTGTAAGCGCTTGCTAAAGCATAATCTCCAGGCTCTGCATACTGGCTGAATTCGTAATCTATTTTATCGTTGCTCTGCACAATTTTTCTGAAAATCTTATTTCCACTTGCAGATGTTAATTCCAAATCCAAAGAAGCGTTTATCAAGTCATCAGCTTGATCGTATAAAGAATCAATAATTTCAATTTTTGAGCCTGGCAGCAATTTGTCGCTGCTCAAGCCTATTTTTATATAAGTGGGAATTGCTGTTACCTCAAGCTCAACAGGATAACTGCCAAAATTATTTTTTGAGTCAGAAGCGCTTATTTCAATTGTGTGTTTTCCTGATTTAATGTTCTTCTGCAATTCAATAGTAAGATTAAACTTTCCATCTACAGCGTCAATTGTATGGGAATAGTTGTCCAGCACAATCCTTGTTGATGCTTTTAAAACATTATTTCCAAATGCCTCGTTCAAAACTCCTGAGATTAATATCTTGTCACTTGGAAATGCAGTTACCTTGCTTTTTACAGGAAGCACAATCAGCTGATTTGTAACTCCAAAATTGTTTGAGTTTTTCTTTTCAATTAATAAGTTATCATTTGTTGCAAGATCGCCTGTGATTATGCAGTTCCCAAGCATTGAAGATGTGACTGGCAGTGGTTCAGGAATGTTTATAGCTGTCCTGAAATTTGCTTCCAAGCTTATTGGGCTCAGGAAATACTGCAATTTGTAATTATCGCATGAAATTGTTAATTTAAACAATCCGTCAAAATTATTGCTTTGCAGCACTGATGCAGAAGCTTTTATCTTGTTGCCAAGATTGTATATGCTTTGGTCTGTTGTTATGGTTATGTCTGCAAAAATGTATGGGATGATTAAAATAAATAACAAGAACAGTACGCCTTTTTTCATAGCCTAAAACTCTGGTTACTGGTTTATATAATTTACTATTGCAAAATTAAAACAATCAAAGCCCAAGCCTGGCATCAATCTCTTTGGCAACTTCCTTCAGGTCATCGCAAGCTCTCTTAATGTCTTTCTCAACCTCTTCAATCAAAGTTTTGAGGTTTTCAACCCTTAAAGTGTATTTATTGCCTTCATGCACCACAAGCCCAGACTCTAAAAGCTTGTTGATATGATGTATTATTGTGCCTCTTGCCAGCGCCAATCTTGATGCCAATTCATCGCTTGTCAATGTTTCATGCCTTTTGGCAGATTTCAATAGCTCTATAAAAACCCTAAATGTGCTTTTGTCCTTGTCCCTAAGGTTAAAAAGCCCTAGAGAAGAGCCAAACCACTGCAGCTCCTGGTTTACATTGTGCTCGCTGGGCTTCCTGATGTTTACTATGGTTATCCTCTGTCTTATGTATACCATATAAAGCCCTATATGAGTGCTTATATATAAATTTATGCCGAAAAGTTTATATATTAGTTTATATTACCTATTTTCTGTTGGCTTTAAGTCAACCAATATAAATACTTAAATCTTTTTTAAAAATGGATTATGAAAAAAAGATAAAAGATGCAAAATCAATTGCAGAAATATTTGAGATAGTAAAAGAATTGGTTAGAGAATATCTAGGCTTAGACCAAGCTGGTTTAATGGTAGGCTTAACTGATTTAGGCGCGCATGATAAAGGCTTTATCGGAGCATTTTACTCCTTGGATGCAAATACAATAATTATCAACAAGAAGCCATTATCAAGAATATCACAAACAAACCCATCATTGTACTCTTATTATCTTTTCCACATAATGCTGCATGAGTACATCCATGCAATTGGCTCTTTTGACGAATTGCAAACAAGGCAATTAGTTTATGAAATAAGCCATCATTATTTTGGTGATGCGCACATAGTAACGCAGCTTGCAACAAACATTGAAAAATTTATGCCAAGCTTGACTTATCCAAATGCCGGCTTTCAACCGCCAAAAGACATAAACATTGATTTCATTATGGGGATTGATAAAAAAAATACTAACTACATAAATTAAGAAAATGGAACATCAAAAAAAGGAAGAAAAATCTGAAGAGTTTAAAAAAATAAAAGATGAAATAATAGAATTTTTAGTTAATAAATATCAAAATAAATATGGAAGAACTTTAAGAGAACTTTTAGCTCGTGGAAAATTTCCAGATGGAGATTTAGAAGAAGAATATTATAAATTATTTGATGAAAAATCAAAAAAAACTGATAAAAAAGAAGAGTTGAAAGAAGAAGAAAAACAACAAAAAATCGATGAATTGACTGACACTCTGAAGAGATTGCAGGCAGAGTTTGAAAATTACAAAAAAAGAATTGACAAGGAAAAAATTGAATTTGTCAAGTACGCCCAGGCTGATATGATTTCACAATTATTGCCTGTGCTTGACAGCTTTGAGATTGCATTGAAGAACACAAATGACAAGGAAAAATTTGTTGAGGGAATAAAAATAATCTATGCACAGATTTACTCTGTGCTTGAAGCAGAAGGGTTGAAGCCAATAAAGGCAACTGGAGAAAAGTTTGACCCTTACAAGCATGAAGTTCTGATGAAGCAAGAATCAGAAAAGCCGGAAGAAACAATTTTGGAAGAGTTCCAGAAGGGTTATATGCTCAATGATAAAGTATTGAGGCACAGCAAAGTTAAGATTAGTGGGAAATAAACAACAATATAAATTCACTTTCAAAAAATTCAATCCGCGAGCTTCGCTCGCAAAAGATAGGCGCCCAGCATTGGGCGCGATACATTGTAAAATGTATGGCGAGGCTGAGTGATATGGCAAGAAAACGAAGCCGAGCACTAAAATTCGCCGAAGGTGGATTGAATTTGAATATTAAATTTGAAAAATAATCAAAACTAACAATCAAGGAGGCAAATAAAATGGCAAAGGAAAAAATAATTGGAATTGATTTAGGAACTAGCAACAGCGCTGCTTCTGCACTGCAGGCTGGAAAGCCAACGATAATCCCAAGCGCAGAAGGGACAACAGCTTATGGAAAGGCATTCCCAAGCGTGGTTGCATTCACAAAAGACGGGCAAATTCTAGTTGGAGAGCCTGCAAGAAGGCAAGCTGTCTCAAACCCTGAAAAAACAATCATGGCTGCAAAGCGCAAGATGGGCACAAGCCATAAGTATGACATTGACGGCAAAGAATACACTCCGCAGCAAATATCAGCTTTTATACTTCAAAAGATAAAAAAGGATGCAGAAGAGTTTCTTGGGGAAAAAATAAGCAAGGCAGTCATTACAGTTCCAGCTTATTTTGATGACAACCAGAGGCAGGCAACAAAAGATGCTGGCGAAATAGCTGGCTTGGAAGTTGTAAGAATAATAAATGAGCCAACAGCAGCTTCAATGGCTTATGGCATTGACAAGCAACACAAGCAATTTAAAATCCTTGTTTTTGATTTGGGAGGTGGAACTTTAGATGTAACTATAATGGAATTTGGCGATGGGGTATTCCAAGTGCTTTCTACATCGGGGGATACACAGCTTGGCGGAACTGACATGGATGCTACTTTGATTGATTACCTGGCTTCTGAATTCAGGAAAACAGAGGGAATTGACTTGACAAAAGACAAGACAGCAATGCAAAGGTTGAGGGAAGCTGCTGAAAAAGCCAAGATTGAGCTTTCAACAGTTTTTGAAACAGACATCAACTTGCCATTCATAACAGCAACTAATGAAGGGCCAAAGCATTTGACAATAAAGCTCACAAGGGCAAAGCTTGAGCAGCTGATAGATCCAATCATAAAAAGATGCAGGCATCCAACAGAGCAGGCAATAAAAGATGCAAAATTGCCTATTAACCAAATTGATAAAATCATACTTGTAGGAGGTCCAACAAGAATGCCTATTGTAAGGAAGTTTGTTGAAGATTACATAGGCAAGCAGGCTGAAAGAGGTGTTGATCCAATGGAATGTGTTGCAATGGGCGCAGCAGTACAAGCTGGTGTGCTTGCAGGAGAAGTCAAAGACATACTATTGCTTGATGTTACTCCGTTAAGCCTTGGAATTGAAACGTTAGGGGGAGTTTTCACAAAATTAATTGAAAGGAACGCAACAGTTCCAACAAAAAAATCGCAAGTGTTCAGCACAGCAGCTGACAACCAGACAGCTGTGACTATTAGAGTTTTTCAGGGCGAAAGGCCGATGGCTAATGACAATAAATTGCTTGGACAATTTGATTTGATTGGAATCCCGCCTGCGCCAAGGGGCATTCCTCAAATTGAGGTTTCATTTGACATTGATGCAAATGGAATATTGCATGTTAATGCAAAGGATTTAGGAACTGGAAAGGAACAAAGCATTCGCATAACAGCTTCGCAAAAATTAAGCGAAGACGAGATTGAAAGAATGAAGAAGCAAGCAGAAGAGTTTGCTGATGCTGACAAAAAGAAAAAAGAAGAGATTGAGATAATAAATCAAGCTGACAACTTGGTTTATACAACTGAAAAATTGTTCAAGGACTTGGAAGGAAAAGTTCCAGAAAAGGAAATTGGAGAAATCAAGGGCAAGATTTTAGAGCTGAAAGAATTGCTAAAGCCTCAAGAGAAAGATGTTGATGCAATCAAGAAAAAAGTGGATGAAATCAACGAGCTTGTGCAGAGAATGTCAACAGAATTGTACCAGAAGGCTGGGCAGCAATACAAACAAAGCCATGCTGGAGAGGAAAATAAAGAAGAAGCTGAAGAAACAAAATCAAAAGATAATGACAATGTTGTTGATGCTGATTATGAAGTGAAGGATGAAGGAAAAAAGAAAAGAAAGTAATTTTTTGTTTTTTATTTTTAATATGAAAAAATCAAAAAATATCATTTCTAAAAAGAATATATTATATTTACAACAATATAAACATCTTCCAAAACGGATTTGGTTATTAGCACTTTTAATGGGAATAGCTACCTATACTTACGGAAGATACAATCTTGGATATTTACAAATAAGTGAAGCTCAGTATTTTTGGTTACTTAGCTCTTATATACAAGGTTTTTCAGCATTTACTGGTATTATAATAGCCTCCTTAACTTTAGGAATAACTAAAAATTTTACAAAAAAAATAGTTGCATCACAATTAGATAAAATATTTTTTATGCCGATTGTAACTTCCTTAATCACAATTTCTTTAAGCATTATAGGTATATGGTTTTACCAACCTTTTAGTAAAAATAGGATTTTAGATTTAATAATTTTAATAACATCTTTCGTGGCATTATGGTGTATATTTGAAATATTTAGTTTAATAATCAAATTTATAGAAAAATGATAATCCCCACAAAATCCGAGTGCCTGAAAATACTGAAAGACAATAAAGTCCCTGACAACATAGTTGCACATCTCAAGGCAGTTTGCGATTTCTCGATGGAAGTTGTCGATTTTTTGGAAAAGAAAGGCATTAATGTCAATAAAGATTTAGTTGTTGCTGGTGCTTTATTGCACGATATTAAAAAAATAAATTCTGAAGACCATGTAATTGAAGGATATGGGCTTGTTAAATCGCTTGGCTATCCTGAAGTTGCGAATTTGATTAAAAAGCACGGGCTTTACCATCTTGAAGAAGAAGAATTTACTCCAAAAACATGGGAGGAAAAGATTGTTTTCTATGCTGACAAAAGAGTGAAAGGCAGCAAAATTGTAAACGTAGATGAGAGGTTTGAGTACATAAAGCAAAGATATAAAAAAGACAATGTTGAGAAGGAAGTAGAATTCACAAAAAAAATAGAGTATGAGTTATTAGGAGATGAAAAAATATAGAAATTAGCGCATTAAACTATGCTCAATAAAAAATAATAAAAATGCATTAAAAAATTGAATCAAAAATCACGAGAGCGACTTTGGTATTATCATGGTGAAGAAAGTAATCCGCTTTTGAGTTCATTAGTCAATTTATGGGCGAGGCGGAGCGACTGTTGAAGAAAAGACATGACAAGAACAGCAATTGTCGTTGCCGCCGAGCACAAGATATTGTGAGCGAAGCGAACGGATTGAAAGATTAAAAGTCAAGAACTATTGAAAAAGAGTTGATTAACATCATTACCAAAAACACTCCTTTAAAAGAGGTTTTGCAGTTAGCTGCTCCATGCAGATGCAATTCATGCAATCATGGCTGCAAATTTGGCAGTGGCTCCTTGGTTGGAGATGATTCAAAGAACATTGCAAGATTTTTGAACATTCCAGAAGAAGACTTGAAAAAGGGCTTTTTGGAAGAGATTGAATTATTTAATAAAAAATTACAAAGGCCAAAGTTAATCAGAGAAAAAGGCAAGCCATACGGCAGATGCGTGTTTTATGATGATAAAAAAGGCTGCACAATCCATGAAGTCAAGCCTTTGGAGTGCAAAACCTCAATAAGCTGCAAGGATTATGGAGAAGAGCTAAGCGTATGGTTTATGGTGAATCAGGTCATTGAGCCAGAAGATCCTGAAAGTATAAGGCAATTTGCACAATACATCGAAAGCGGCGGCAAAGTGATTCCGGGCGCTTCATTGCAGGAATTAGTGCCTAACAAGGAAAAGTTAAAAAAAATGTTAAATTACGAGATTTTGAAGTGATTTATAGTTTGTTTTTTGAAAAAATATTTTTATTTAACGTGTTAGGAAATAAACAAAAATGTCTATAAATAGATAAAATTCACATTCAATAAGGAAATAACAAAAACCAATATTGAAAATATCAAAATAATCAAATAAAATGCCAAAAGAAAAAGACTATTACAAAATACTTGGAGTAAGCAAGAATGCAACAAAAGAAGAGATTAAGGCAGCTTACAAAAAATTGGCAAAGCAGTACCATCCTGATTTAAATAAAAGCCAGGGCGCAGCTGAAAAATTCAAGGAGATAAATGAAGCTGCTGCAGTGCTTGGAGACGACAGCAAAAGAGCGCAATACGACCAATTTGGCACAGCAGGCGAGCAATTCCAAGGCGGATTTTCAGGATTTGATTTCTCTGACTTTATGTCAGACGTTGGAGGATTTGGAATGGATTTTGACAGGATATTTGAAAACTTTTTTGGCGGAACTCAAAGGACAAGGAGAAGGCAAAGAGGCTCTGATTTAAGGTACGATTTGGAAATTGAGCTTGAGGATGCTGCTTTTGGCGCAGCAAAAACAATAAATATTCCAAGATTGGAGGAATGCGAAAAATGCAATGGCACAGGAGCAGAAGATAAATCAGACATTGTAAATTGTCCAGAATGCAATGGAAGAGGCGTAACAACAAGAAATCAAAGAACGCCTTTTGGCTTGTTCTCGACAACAACAACCTGCAGGAAATGCAGGGGGGAAGGCAAGTACATTAAAAATGAATGCGGTGAATGCAATGGCCGCGGTGTTACGCAAAAAACAAGAAAAATTGAAATAAAAATTCCTGCAGGAGCAGCTGACGGCACAAACTTAAGAATTCAAGGAGAAGGCGAAGCAAGCAAAGGAATGTCAGCTGGCGATTTATACATTGTTATTCATGTCAATCATCATAAGATTTTTGAAAGGCACGGCAATGATGTTTATGTCAAAATGCCTATTTCATTTACAATAGCTGCATTAGGCTCTTCAATTGAAGTGCCGACATTAAATGGTAAAGCAAATTTGAAAATACCAGCAGGCACTCAAAACAATACTGTTTTTCGAATGAAAGGCTTAGGCATTCCTGATTTGCACAGCCATCATGCTGGCGACCAAAATGTTGAAGTTTTTATAACTGTTCCAGAGAAATTAACTAAAAAACAAAAAGAATTATTGGAAGATTTTGAAAAAGAAAATAATAAAAAGGGATTTTTGAAGGGGGTGTTTGGGTAAATCTATTTCTTGGCCTATTGAAATCAAAACCTTTATATATCTTAATACTTATTTGATAAGTGATTGATAATGATTATATCTGACCATGCTCGCAAGGAAATGGAGCAGTCAGGCATCAGTGAAGAAGAAGTAAGTCAATGCTTAAAACATGGCGAACTTGAAATCAGAGAGGTTGTCAAGGGCGAGACAAGATACGGCAAGAAGCTTATCTTAAAAGAAAAAACAATAATGGTTATTTATACTCTGCGTAAAGAAGAGGAACGAGTTATAACTGCTTACATTGTAAGGAGAAAGAAAAAATGGTAAAAGGTATTGAAGAAGGCATATTTTGTGCTAAATGCAATGTAAAAATGAAGCTCGGGGTACTACCTAAATACAATTACGAAGATGGTTATCCTTTGCATAATGTCAAGGCATACCAATGTCCAAGATGCAACAAGATTTTTTTTACAGAAGAACAAGCTCATGAAATGGAAGCGCGTACAACAGAACTGAAAGAGCATGAATTTGGCTTTGAGAGGACTGTTACTTTAAGCGGCAAAAGCCTTATGGTAGGCATTCCAGCAGAATTGGTTGAGCATCTTCACATAAAAAAAGGTCAAAAGGTCAAAATTTTCCCCATTGCAAAAGAAGGCTTTATCATTAAAAAAACTTATTAGAAACATGAAACAAGAAAGCATTTTTGTGGAGTATTTTGGAGATACACCAGTGGTTAGAATACTCAACTTCCTAATGCTTGGCAAAGACTTCGACTATAGCATGACAGACATTGCCAATGGAAGCCATGTTGGGTGGACTTCTTTTACAAGAGCATGGAAAGAACTAGAAAAGAGGAAGGCTATTGTGCAGACCAGAAACATAGGAAGGGCGAAATTGTTCAAGTTAAATACAGAAGACCCAACAGTACAAAAACTTATAAAACTGCATTGGGAGATTATAAAGACAGAAACTGATAAAATGTTAAGCAAAAAGAAAGTTCTTGTTACTCCTTAGAATAAATTTTCTTAACCCTCTCTACACCTTTAATCTTCTCAATATATTTAGAAATATCTTCTGGCACCATCTCCTTCCAATTCTTATTCTTAATAATCATATTTCTAACAATCGTACTGCTCACTCCCTTAATCAATTTAATTTTCTTGACTTTTGAATCGTGCTTTTTAAAGCATCTTAATGTCCATGTATTACCAGAATAAACATAGTCATATTTTGGAAGGGTTTTTTTGATATAATTAACCCATTTTTTGTCATTGTACAAATCTGGCACTGGATAGATTTTGTAATTACTTAAAAATTTTTTATTTTTAAGTTCCCCAGAAACTTTGTTTCTGTAGGACTTTATTTTATTGATTTTTAAGACATTGATTATCATCTGCTTTCTTTCATTGTAGCTGAAAGGGTTTTCTAACGTATTCTTTTCTTGAGAGCTTCCAATAGCAATAATAACCTCATCAACCTCTTTAAGAATTTGTTTAATATCAAGCAAGTGTGCATTATGAAAAGGTTGAAATCTTCCAATGAATAAGGCTCGTTTCATAAGAAAAATAGTTTGGAATATGTTTATAAAGTTTGTTAGTGGTCAATGAACAATTCACTTGTCCTTTGCCCCCTCTTCTCAGTCATATACCCATCATATACCTCAACGTACAGGGGTTTTAGTCGTTCTGGTATAAAGGCTTCTGGATTGTACCTTGATTTACCTCTAAACGTTTCTATTATTGTTGATTTTAATTTTTTAGTTTGTCTAGCATCTGTACTGAAATTTCCTTCAATGAATTCTATATATTCGATGAGGGATATGAACCTGTCACCAAATAGATTGACGCCAACAATACTATAGGACTCTACTCTCAAGTTCGACTCTAAGTAATTTACAAGCCTTTTTTCTAATGATTTATATCCTGATTCAGGAGAACTGGGCTGCAAAGCCTTGACATCCCTTACAAACTTCCTCCCCAGATGATGCGCATGCACAATATGGTCTAGACCAAGCCCCGCAAATTTAGGAGAAACTTGGATTAGACTATCGTATCTTCTTGCTAGCAAATCCGAATAACCAGAACTATTTAGTCCCGATATACCTTGTTTTCCTAAAATTCCCATGGAAAAAATAGTAACCTATTTTTATTTAAATCCTTCTGCCAGAATTATTCCAATAGGAATATCAAAGGTCCTAAATTATCATTTTAGTATTGATTTATCAAGCTCTATTCTTAAAGGAATATTTTTTGCAAAAACATTTATTAATGCACTCCTCATCTTATGCACTATGCTGGAAATTCGAATAGCAAAATCACAAATTCTTGAGATTATGGACTTAGAAGCTAGCACAAATTCTTCTAAGGTTCAAGGGATTAGAGACATTGTTGAGAGTACCTTAGAAAGAGCCACTGCTAGATATGGATTGCAAGTCCTCTCAAAATACGGAATTAGTGAAGATACTTTAATTGATCTTGCAAGAAAATTCGATGAGAGGGTTACAACAATAAGAGCCAAAGAACCACATGAAGGCAAGGACTTTCCCTACATCGAGTTTTTTGTAGCCAAAACTACTGGGAACGGTTATAAAATAATAGATGTACAATAAATAACTATCCCTTAAACCTATTCGTTATCGGCATTCTCCACTCCATGCCGTGAAATGATTTTTCTGAAACTCTGATAAGCATCGCAGTTCTTCTTTTATGTTCGTTTAATCTTATCCTGTCAATGACATTACTTACAAGTTTTTTATTGAATCCTTTGCTCGTTATCTGCTCTGGAGACAAGCCGTCCTCAATGCATATTTTCAATATTTTATCCAAAACATCATACGAAGCTCCCAGCTCCTTTTCTGCAGTAATTCCTTTTACCAGCTCTGCGCTTGGTTTTTTTCTTAGAATTGATTCTGGAATGCCTAAAAACCTTCCCATTTCTATGACTTCAGTTTTCCACAAATCGCCAATCACAAGAATGTCAGCTGCATTATCACCATATTTCGTTGTGTAGCCAAGCGCAATCTCTGACTTGTCAGATGTGCCAATTACCAAGGCATTTTCAAGGTTTGCAAAGTAGTAAAGAATCATCATTCTTGTCCTTGCTTTGACATTTGAAATTGCGTAAATACTTTTTTTAAATCTTAATTTTTTATTTAGATTATTAAAGTACTGAACAAAATCATTTATTGAGATTTTATAATGATTTATTTTCAATCTTTTAACTAATGATGCTGCATGCTCCATGCTTTTAGTTGATGTTGTTCCAATATCAGGCATCAAAATTGCAGTAACATTTTGCCTTCCTAGTGCTTCAACAACAAGGGCTGCTACAACTGAGCTGTCTAAACCGCCACTTAATCCAACAACAGCCTTTTGGAAATTATTTTTCCTGAAATAATCTCTTATTCCCAGTATTAAAGCACTACAGACTTCCTTAGTGTTCATTTTTTAATTTACTTTTGCTATTAGATTATTCCAATAATAACCTAAACATCAACAATTAAAATATCTTCTTCAAAATTTTTGCACTTTTTTTTAACTTTACCATCTTTAAAATACATGCTATGGCCGTAATAAATAATTCCATCTTGAGCGCCAACTTGGTTAACATAAATAATTGGAACTTTGTTTTCTTCCCACCTTTGCCTTAAGATATTTTCAATTGCCTCAATTTTTCCTTTTCTGTAAGGAGAAGCAGAGATATTTATTATCAGTTCAGCTCCTTTGTCTTTTTGTTTTTTTGTTGTTTCAGGAAACCAAATGTCTTCGCAAATGCTAACTCCAATCCTTTTTCCAGTAAATTCAAAAATCGTTGCTTCATTCCCTTCCTTAAACCACCTCTTCTCATCAAAAATTGTGTAATTTGGCAAACAAATCTTGCGATGAATCTCAACAATTTGCTGGTCTTTTAGAACAGCAGCGCTGTTGAACAGCACATCGTATGCCCTTTCAATGAATCCCACTATTGCGGCTTTGTTTTCGGTGCTCTGGACTATTTTTTTTAAAGCTGTCAAATTCTCGTCAACAAAATCATGCCTCAGCAATAAGTCTTGGGGGCTGTAAGCGGTGATAGAAAGCTCTGGAAAAACAACGATATCTGCTTTTGTTTTTTTAATTATCGAAATAATCTTGCTTGTGTTGCCATCAATGCCTCCCACAATCGGATTAATTTGGGCTAACGCTATTTTCATGCCGATTTAATTTGTTTTGCTGTTTAAAAATCTTTTTAAATAAGCTGAAAAAACTGCAGGTTATGATTAAAACTGTCATTTTTGACCTTGGCATGTGATTGTTGATGTTGACAGGGAGGATATGTTTGAAAGATTTGTCTCTATGAGCAAAAAATCAAGGCAGGAGATTGAGTATTATTATTTTAATTCCCCAACAAGGCATTTGTTTGAAAGCGGGAAACTGAGCCCAAAGCATTACTATCGAGAATTTGTAAGAGAGCTGGAAATGGATATGGACTTCAATGAATTCAGGGAAGCCTATTGCAATATTTTTTCCTTGAACAAAAATGTTGCAGAAACAATAAGAAAATTGAAGAAAAGATTCAGGCTTGTTATGCTGTCAAACACAGACATCCTGCATTTCGCATATATCAAAAATAAATTTGCAATAGTGAATATTTTCGATGATTATGTTTTATCTTACAAGGTAGGCTGCAGAAAGCCAAATCCGTTGATTTTTTTGAAGGCGATAAAGAAAGCAAAAGCAATGCCATTTAATTGCGCTTATTTTGATGACATTCCAAATTTTGTTTATGTTGCAAGATTGATGGGGATAAGTGCATTTCAATTTAAGGGCTATGAAAAATTAAGGGAGGATTTGAAAAAAATTAAGGTTTTATGAAATATCGGGAATGGTAAAATTGTTTATTGGGGATGACGGAGCTTTTTAAAATATTCTGCTAAAATTTGCTGACAGTTAAATGCAAATCTATACCTGTTTGTTGTTATATCTCTTTCTGGCACGCAGACTGCCCTTTCCCCTTCACGCACAATTAAATCCTCCAATCTAATATGTATATCAACTTTCCTAAACATATGGATATCATAGCCTTCAAAAGGAAAATTGCCAAAATATTGAAAATCTTGAAGCCTGTATCTTAATTCCTCCCAAATTTCCCTTACTATAGATTGCTCTGGTGTCTCGCCTGCATCTATTTCTCCGCCAAAAGTACCAAGGCAACCTGGATAAGGAATGTCAGGATTGTTATCTCTCTCCTGAAGTATTACCTCTCCTTTACTATTTTCCAAAATTAAACCACATTGAGGTCTGGTTTTTGGCATTTTTAGAAAGGGTATCCTTCTTTATTTAAATTTATCAGTCGAATAACCAAAATCAATATTCATCACAGCAACATTTATAAATTGTATAATTATCCATATTTTCATGGACGTAGCAATTCTTTATTCTGGAGGAAAAGACAGCACATTTGCAATCCAGCAGGCATTGCAAAAAGGATGGAATATTAAGTATTTGATTTCTGTAAAGCCTACAAGAAAAGACTGCTTTTTGTTTCATTATGCGACTGTTGAGCAGACAAAAGAGCTGGCAAATATTTTGGGTATTCCGCATTTTTACCTGAAGTGCAAAGTTTCAGACCCTGTAAAAGAGGCAGATATTGTAAAGGATATTGTTGAAAACAACCAAAAGAAGTCAAGAATTGATGCCGTTGTTCTCGGAGGAACTGGTCTGCAGGAAACGCAGCTTAGAAGCATACAAAACGCTTTAATGCCTTTAAAAATTGACGCATTTGCTGCCCATGCAGGAGAGGACCATGATTTGGTGATGGGGCAGATGCTCAAAGACGGCTATGAAATTTTAATTACGCAGATTGCATCTGATGGCCTGAAAGACTGGCTTGGAAAAAAGATTACTCAAGAGAATTTTTCACAGCTTAAAAGAGATTCAGCAAAGTACGGCTTCCATATCGGGTTTGAAGGCGGCTATGCTGACACTCTTGTTTTAGACTGCCCAATTTATCCCAAGCGTTTGGTCATTGAGGACATGTCAGTGATTTATGAAGACGATTATTGCGGGCATGTTGTAATAAACAAGTACAGGATAGAAGATAAAATAAAGCAAGAGGCAAGAAAACAAAGAAAAGGTTTGTTTGCTGGATTTCTGAGATGAAGTTATTTTTTATTTTTATTTATTACCTATTAAATTAATGTTATGGTGCTTTTGAATGACTATCTATAAAATCCTTAATCCTTCTATATGAAGCAGTAGGATTGCCTTCCTCTAAAATCCGGTTATATTCAAAAAAATTTAATTGATTTAATTTATTTATTACACTCTTGGGATACATATCCAACAAGTGGTCTAAAATCATTTTTTTAGAGCCTCTGCTTACTCCAGGTTTAACCTTATCAGAAAATTCAGGATCGGTCAAATAAACTATCCATTCTAAAGATGCTTTAACAATATCTCCACCATTTGGATTGTAAAAGTTGTTAAAAATTATAGGATGTTCATCTTGTGATAAATACGCCCATGTTGTGGCTTTAGAAAAAAGAACCGCACCTGGATTTTTAGAGAATTCAGCTGCCATTGTGGATTTGCCTGCGCATGAAGTTCCACAAAATAGTACTCCTTCGCCATTGTACAGCACAGACTCTGCCCATAAAAGATACAGACTTTGATCGCGCAATCTTTTTAAAAAGGAAGTCTTACTATCCATAAAAAATTCATCCAGAGGACTATATCCAGTTAACTTATTTAACATCGATAAGAAAAATTGAGTAGCCTCATCAATTGATTCAAAAGTAGGCATTTTAGATTATATTATCGAATTTTCACTGCATCCACTTACTCTTAAAAAGCTTTTTTCCAAGAGAAAGCGCGCCTGCTCCATTAACCAAAAGAACAACCAATCCTGCCAATATCAGCAAAACAAATTCATAGCCACCTTTTGAAACCAATAAGCCGTTCTTTAAATGCACCATAAAAAATGCAATTAGCATTTCAAAGATTAAAACTAGAGTAGTCCATTTTGTAACCACGCCCAGCAATAAGAATAAGCCTCCAAAGAATTCTGCAAATGCAACAACAACTGCAGCGTAATTTGCCATTGGAATTCCAACTTGGGCAAAGAATCCAGCTGTTTCTGGCAAGCTCCCAACTACAAATAGCTTTAGATAGCCATGATAGGTAAAAATAACTCCAAGCACAACTCTTAAAAGAGCCAGTGTCCATTGACTTAGTTTACTGTTTGCCATTTTTCTAAAAAATCAACACAATCAATATCAACACCGATGCTATCGATGAAACAATGCAATACTCGCACCACTTTTTCAGCACAAATGCCTGCACTGCAGTAAGGTAAATTGAAAACAAAACTGAACCCAAACTTGCAATCACTACAACATAGTAAATGATATTGTCTTTAAAAAGATTTCGGTTTAACCAGAG
>Ga0209541_10007966_pt1 | contig 17660 bp, 28 predicted proteins | sample RifCSPlowO2_01_FD_184027 | JGI IMG/M metagenome (GOLD analysis project Ga0209541, IMG submission 184027) | Groundwater microbial communities from Rifle, Colorado - Rifle CSP2_plank lowO2_0.1 (SPAdes) (version 2) | ecosystem: Environmental > Aquatic > Deep subsurface > Groundwater | place...
CAGTTTAGGACTTTCTATACAAACGCACAAATTAACTGGATTTGAATTATCAGAACCATTGTTAGATGCAGCAGCCTATAATACTTATATTGAAACAGTTGGAAATAAAGCAGATACAATTTATCTTCACGCCAAAGAAATCATGAATGAGATGATAACACATTCATATGTAAAATATATAAAAAGCATTTCAGAAAAGTTTGATTGGAAATCAGATCAAATGCTTGCATTTGATTATACAGATGAGGATTTTTATGGTGAAGTGCAGGGATTGGACATTCATGGATGGAAAAAAGGAGAAGCAATTACTGGAAAATTTAAATTTCTAACTTGCAGTTTAATATCTGACACTGTTTCTGAAAAAATACCATTAGTTAGTATACCTATACAAATAGGCCATAACATGAGTTATGCAGTGGTTTACTGCATAAATCTTATTCAAAATTATATTGGAAAGATTATTCTTATTTTATTTGACAGGGGATTTTATGCCAAGGAACTAATGTATGATTTAAATAAATTAAATCTTCCTTATCTTATTCTTGCTAAAAAACAAGATGAAAGTTATATTACAGAAGAATTAAATAAAATGCAGAAAGATGAAAAGAAAATTATTGATCATATTTATGATCTTAATATTAACAAATCAAACTATGAATTTGAATCAAAGCTTGCATTTCTAAAAAGCATATTTTCAAAAAGATTGAATACTGAAATTGACTGGGTATTTGCAACAAATGTAGAGGAAATAAATTTAGAAGAAATAATAAAAACTTACAGAAAGAGATGGAGAATTGAAACACAGTTTAGAGTGCAAGATGAAGCAATGATTAAATGCAAATCAAAAGAGATGAAAATAAGATATTTTCTTTTTATGTTTGAACAACTATTGCAAACACTCTGGGTTTGTTATTACAAAAAAGATGGGGTGAGTTTTAAAGAATTTCTTATAGAAATGCACAAGGTCAATAAAGACCTTGTTGCCAATCCAAAAAAATCTTACGGAAAGGTTTGAAAAAACTTCGGAATTAACAAACTTTTATTGGCCAACAAATAAGATTTTAAGGAAAGAAGATAGCAATATAGTAGTGTGATTTATTTATAAAAAATGAAGCTTATAGCTTCATTCGGAGATACTGTATTTGAAAGAAAATTATTTATATAAATAATACATTCTAAAAATAGAGGTATTAATGGATAGAGATAAAAAGATGGTGATATATGCTTTGATAATATTATTTGTTTCTATGCTTTCTTTTAATTTAAATAAAATAACTGGCAAAGCAGTGAATTATGGCTTGCCAGATATTATAGGCAGTGCTAATTTTGTTAATATAGGTACAGGAGAAGAAATAAATTCTGCTGTTGTTGGTGATAAAGCTGATATTTTAGTTACTATTACAAATATTGGACAGGGAGATGCATCACCTGGAAATTTGAAAAACAAAGTCCAGCATAGATTAGAAATAAAAAGAGAAGGTATTATAACTAAAGATAGAAGATTAAGAAAAAATTTTAGTGTAAATAATTTGCTTAAACAAGGTACTTCTTTTACAAAGCATTTAAGTTATTTAGATACTCAATTTAGATATTTTCAGTTTAATGCACCTGGTGTTTTTTGTCTTGATTTAAAATTAGATACAACAAATAAATTAGCAGAATCAGATGAAGATAATGAGTTTGACAATTCTGGATGTGTAATTGTAGTTGAGAAAGGCAAAAGCAGTTTTAGTATTGTGCCAAAAGAAGCAAGAAATGTTCAAAAATTTTGGCAACAAACAAATGATGTACCAACAAGAATTAATATTAAATTATTGGCTTCTTATGTTGACAGAGATGACATTGTGTTATTAGATGAAAAAACATGTGAACTTGCTGATGATAAAGAAATTAGTTGCAGTTTTGATATTAATTTGGAAATTGGCAGAGATTATGTTGTACGCAGTTCAATATCAACAGATCTCTGGAAAATTAAATATGCAAGAATAATTGATGATTCAAACAGAGAATTCTTAAGAAAAAGTTGCAATAAATCATTTTGTGAAATAAGAACAGAAGATTTTTTAAGTCCAGAGACAAAATTTAATCAGTATATAAGGTCAGGCATTTATACAATTGAGGCAACTGCTGAGAAATCTTAATTTTTTTTAAAGCAAAATCTTTTATAAATATTAGTTTAGTGAAATGAGCTAATGAGTAAAAAATCAAAAGGACTTGGTGCTGGAAAGAAACTTAAACAAAGAAGAAGCAAATTTAGATGGAATAATAAATGGTATACAAAAAGAGCACTTAGACTAAAACAAAAATCAGATCCTTTAGAAGGGGCTTGCCAAGCAAAGGCAATAGTTCTGGAAAAAAGGCAAATTGAGGCAAAGCAGCCTAATAGTGCAATGAGGAAGGCTGTAAAATGTCAATTAACTAAAAATGGAAGGCAAATAACTGCTTTTGTTCCTGGATATAATGCAATTAAATTTATAGATGAACATGATGAAGTTATTGTTGAGTCAATAGGTGGTATTATGGGAAAGGCTAAAGGAGATATTCCTGGTGTTAGATGGAAGGTCTCAAAAGTAAATGACCAAAGTTTAAATGCCTTGGTGAAGGGAAGAATAGAGAAAGGTAGAAAATAAAATGGATAATAAGATACTTCTTTATAATAAGTGGGATATAACTGGAATAAATATTCAAGATCCAGGTATAAAGGATTTTATTAGTTTAAAGCCTATTTTTGTACCAAAAACCGGGGGTAGGAATGTAAAGATAAAATTTCATAAAAGCAAGAATAATATTGTTGAAAGGTTAGTAAACAAATTAATGGTCCCTGGACATAAAGGTAAAGAGCATAGATTAACTTCTGGAAGATGCACTGGCAAGAGCTTGAAAGTACATAATATAGTATTGAAAGCATTTGATATTATTGAAAAAAAATTAAATTTAAATCCTATACAGGTTTTAGTAAAAGCTATAGAAAATGCTGCACCGAGAGAAGAAATTACTTCTATTGAATATGGTGGTGCAAGATATCCACAAGCTGTTGATTGTGCTCCTCAAAGAAGAATTGATATTGCTTTAAGGATGTTTGCACAAGGGGCTTATGGCCAAACATTTAAGAACAAGAAAAAGGCAGAAGAATGTTTAGCTGAAGAGATTATAAAGGCTTATTCTATGGATAACAAGTCTGTTGCTATTGCAAAGAAACTAGAATTAGAGAGACAAGCAGAGGCAAGCAGGTAAATAATAATTTTGTCTTTCGTTTATTTAACTGAATTTAGTGCTTATGGGCTTTCTCTGTTTTTTACTTCCTATTTTCGTTCAAAATTAGGCAGACAGATTTTTTTATTGGCTTGTCTGCTCAAGTACATTTATTATTTTTTGAATGGCTGGAATATTCTTTATTCCACTACCAAATATTTTTTCATAAGCTTCCAAGCCTTCCTTTATTGCTTTTGCATCTTCTGATACATCACTTTCTGAACTTCCTTTTAATACATCACCATTAAATCCAAGACTATTATAAATTTTGGAAGTATCATTAAATACACTTCATAGTTAATAGTAGTATAGATAAATTAAGTTTACTAATTCTTATAATACGACTATATTATTCACTAAATAGATAATTTATATTTATTTGTACTCCCTAATTTAATGGAAGGTGATACTATGACTTATATTGAGATTAAAACTATACAAGGTAAGCAGTACAAATATTTGCGAAAAACAGAAAGAGAAGGCAAAAAGATGAAGCATATTTCCCTCAAATATCTTGGGCCTGTAAATCCAGTTTATAAAGTGATTAAAAGAAAAAAATCTAATGCCTCTCTTTATACAAGAGATTTAACAGAAGAAGAGAAAATTGAATTAAATAAATTTGTTAAATCAAATAATAATTTTATAAAAGACAGAGCAAGAATAATTTTGCTTTGGGACGACCCAGTGTCAGCGAGCATTTGACACTTTTTTAATTCTTTTTTCTAAAACTAAAAAAGCTGGGCATTTATAGCAGGTTTATAGATCATGGGGTTATATTAATTGTTTTTCTCTTTTTAAAAATAAACTTCTTATAAACCAATACATAGCATATAATTCAAATGAAAAGGCAAAGTTGATTGGTTTGAATAGTTATTTATAATTATCTAATTCTAACCATTTTGGGTTATTTAATGTCCATTTAATTGTTTTTTCTAGTGACTGTTCAAATGTCATAGGCAATTTCCAGCCTAATTCTTTCATTTTTGTACCATCTAATGCATATCTTAAATCATGACCTGGTCTGCTAGAATGAAAATCAATCATTTCATATTTTAACTCTTTACCTAACACTTTTGCAATAAACTGAGCCATTTCAAGATTATTTATTTCTTTTTCACCTACTATATTATACCTTTCCCTATTTTTTGTATTATCTAACAAAAACATCACTGCTGATGCAACATTTCTTGCATGGATCCAGAATCTTGAACCTGGTTTTGTTTTTGTTGGGTTAGAATGGATTATCACTTTTTCATTATTTAAAATTTTTTTAATTGTCATTGGAATAAATTTTTCTGGGTGCTGTCTCTCTCCAAAGACATTCATTGTGTTTGTTATAAACAAAGGAATACCATATGTATTTGCATAGGCTAAACAAAGCATTTCACTTCCTGATTTTGTGGCAGCATAAGGATTTGTTGGGTTATGTCTATCCCACTCTTTATAATTTACTCCTTCTGGTGCTGGACCAAAAACTTCATCTGTAGAAAACATATTAAATTTTTTTAAGCTTTTACATTTTCTGGCAAAATCCAATAACCTCATAGTACCTACTACATTTGACATGACAAATGGTTCTGGGTTTTTTATGCTGTTGTCGACGTGGCTCTCTGCACCTAAATGAAAAATATAATCAACATCCCCTATCTCTTTTGCAATACCTTCTTCAATTGGTTTTGTAAAATCACTTGTTAATATTAAAACTCTTTTTTCATCAAAGATATTAATATCTCTTAACCTATCTAAACCAGAACTAGCATAATTTAATTTATCTAAAACAACTATTTCCCAATCTGTGAAAGCTAAAAAATGATTTACAAAATGATGACCAATGAAACCAGCGCCACCTGTTAATAATATTCTTGTCATAGAATTTGTTAAATTAGTTATGTTTAAATCTTTAATGTAAATGAAAATATATATTATAATATATAAGATAAAGTTGGCATGCAAAAATAACAGTATACTACAGTTAAAAAAATGTTGCGAAAGTTTTATAAATAAATTATTCGTCTAAAAATTTACCCTACTGAACATAGAAGCTGCTGATTCTTAGTTTGAACCTTTTTAGAAAAAGTGTTCGCGGAAAAAATTACTAGAAAAGAATTTGAAAAAAACGGAAAAATAAGAAAAAATGTCAAAATATAGTAAACCAAGAGCAGGGAGCTTACAAGTTTGGCCTAGAGTTAGAGCTAATAGGCCTTATGCTAGAATTAGAAACTGGGTTAAAAAAGAAGAAGTAAAAATTTTAGGATTTTTAGGATATAAAGTTGGAATGACACATGCAATTGTCAAAGACAATACTTTAAATTCAATTACAAAAGGGCAGATTATTTCTGTGCCAATTACAATTTTAGAGTGCCCACCTTTAGGTGTTCTTTCTTTACGTTTTTACAAAAAAAGTTTTGATGGTTTAAAAATTGTTTCTGAGGTTTTTTCAAAAAATATTGATAAAGAAGTAAAAAGAAGGGTTTTGTTTAATAAAAAAGATAATGAAATACCTAAAGAATTTGATGATATTAGAATAGTTGTTTATAGTAAACCTAAATTGGCTTGTGTTAAAAGAAAAAAACCAGAAATAATTGAATTAGGTGTAAGTGGAAATGACAATAATAAAAAATTGGAACTCTTAAAAGGATTTTTAGACAAGGATATTAAGATTTCTGATATTTTTAAAACTGGACAATTATTAGATATTCATGGAGTAACAAAAGGAAAGGGATTTCAAAGCCCAATAAAAAGATTTGGTGTAAAGAGATTATCTCACAAATCTAAAAAGAAGGTTAGAGGTATAGGTACTATGGGGCCATGGCATCCACATAAAGTAAGATATTCTGTACCAAATACTGGAAAAATGGGGTATCACCAAAGAACTGAATATAATAAATTATTATTAAAGTTAGGTGATAACTTAGGAGATATATCTAAAATTGGCGGATTTAATAAATATGGGTTTGTTAAAAATAATTATTTGTTAATTAAAGGGTCTGTTGTTGGCACAGTTAAAAGGGCAGTGATATTGACAGAGCCTATAAGAGCTATTAATAAGCCTGAATCTTTTGAAATAATTTCATTAAATATAGATGTTAAAAAATGAAAGCAAATATATATAGTTTGGATGGAAGCAAACAAGGAAGCTTGGAATTACCTGAACAATTTAATGAGAATGTTAGAATTGATTTAATTAAAAGAGCTTTTTTATCAATAAGGGCAAATAAAAGACAGAGTTATGGAACAATGCCTCATGCTGGTGAAAGAGTTTCTGCAAAATTATCAAGAAGGAGAAGAAAATATAAGACTTCTTATGGAAAAGCAATTTCAAGAGCACCTAGAAAAACTGTATGGAAAAGAGGAAGGCAATTTGGATGGGTTGGGGCATTTGCACCAGGTACTTATAAGGGGAGAAGGGCACACCCACCTAAGTCAACTAAAATTTACAAAGAAAAAATAAATATTAAAGAGAATAGAAAAGCTATAAGGAGTGCATTAAGTGCAGTTGTTGATTTAGGGTTTGTAAAACAAAATGGTTATATATTCAAGGAATTACCTCTTGTTCTTGACAATGATTTTTATAATTTAAATAAAACAAAAGAAATTATAGGATTTTTAATTAAATTAGGATTAAAAAATGAAATTGACAGGCTAGAAAAAAAGACATTTAGGGCTGGCAAAGGTGGAAGCAGGGGAAGAAAATACAGATATAAAAAAGGTCCTTTATTTGTTTTAGGAAAAAAAAGTATTTTATTAAAAATTTTAAATTCAATCCAAGGTTTTGATAGTGTTTTGGTTGATAATCTTAATGTTGAATTATTAGCTCCTGGTGGAATACCTGGAAGATTTACTTTGTTTACAAAAGATGCAATAGACATACTTAAAGAAAAAAAATTATTTTCAGAGAACCATTTTAAAAAAAGCGATCACGGAAAAACTGAATAGAAAGGTTTGGAAAAGAAATATGACAAAGCACATGGGAAAAGCTTAGAAGAAAATATGAATAAAAAGGATGAGAAACAAAATAAAAAAATCCAAGAAAAAACAAAAGAACGAGTAAAGAAAAAATAGAATGAAAGAAAACCAAACAATAATAAAATATCCTGTATCAACTGAAAAATGCCTGAAAGCAATGCAAGAAGAGAATAAAGTAGTTTTTATAGTTGATAGAAAGGCGAAAAAATTGGATATTAAAAATGCTGTTGAGAAAATGTTTAATGTAAAAGTAAAAAAAATAAATACATTAATATGGGTTGATGGAAAAAAAGCTTATGTTAAATTGGAAAAAGAATTTAATGCCATGGATATAGCAACTAAATTGGGACTTATATAAAATGGGAAAGAGAATTATTGCAAGGAGAAGGGGACAAGGAAGCCCAGTGTATAGATCAAATTCTAACAGATTTAAGGCTGATGTTAAATATAGAAATTATGATAATATTGAAACAACAAAAATGCTGAAAGGAAGAATAGTAGACTTAGTAAAATGTCCTGGACATACTGCCCCGCTTGCAAGAGTTTTATATGAAAATAGGGATGAATTATTATTAATTGCCCCAAATAATATTAAGGTTGGAGACTTTATTGAAAGTGGAATTAGTTCTTCTTTAAATAATGGAAATATTTTACCTTTAAAATTAATACCTGAAGGAACTTTAATATATAATATTGAGAGTAATCCTGGAGATGGAGGAAAATTCTGCAGAGCTGCAGGAAATTTTTCCAAAATTTTAAGTTCTACTCAAGAGTTTGTTTTAATTGAACTGCCTTCTAAAAAACAAAGAAAGTTTGATCCAAATTGCAGAGCAACAATAGGGATTATAGCTGGCGGTGGTAGAGTAGACAAGTTTTTTGTTAAAGCTGGAAAAAGAATGCATTATATGAGAGCAAGAGGAAAATTATATCCAAGAACTTCTGGTGTAGCTATGAATGCCTTGAATCACCCTTATGGAAGTGGAAGGGGAAGACATCACTCTAAGATTAAAGTAGTTGGAAGAGGAACTCCACCTGGAAGAAAAGTTGGAAAGGTATGTGCAAGGAGGACTGGAAGAAAGTAAGAGAGCCTTTTTGGGAAAAAGCTTCACCAAAAAACGAGAAACAAGGAAAAAAATGGCAAAAGAATTAATATTCAAGGGTAAAAATGAGAATGATCTTAAAAATATGAGTATTAATGATTATACTTTAATTACAAACTCCAGACAAAGAAGGGTATTAAAAAGAGGGTATAATACTGAGCAGAAAAAGTTGTTAGAAAAAATTAGAAAATTTAAATCTGGGTTATATAAAAAAAATATTAAAACTCATTGCAGAGATTTTATAGTTACACCTGAATTATTAGGTTTAACTATTTATATTTATAGCGGGAAAGAGTTTGTTCCTGTTAATATTACTTTTGAAATGCTTGGACATTATTTAGGTGAATTTGTTTTAACAAGAAGAAAAGTACAGCATTCTACACCTGGAGTTGGAGCTACAAGATCAAGTTCAGGAGCTGCTGCTAAGAAGTAAAATGGTAGAAAAAGAATTAATAAAAGTTTCGGGATTGAATTTACCTATTTCTCCAAAGCATGCAATAGAATTGTGCACTTTTATTAGAGGTAAAAATTTAACTAAAATAAAGAATGTACTTAATTTAGTTATAAATGAAAAAGAAGCAATACAATTAAGAAGGTTTAAACATAAAAGAGGACATAAAAAGGGAAAAAAAGGGCCAGGGTTTTATCCTAAAAAAGCCTCAAAGTATTTTCTTGAATTGTTGAATACTTTAGAAGGAAATGCTAAGAATCAAGGGATTGATATTACTAATTTAGTTATAGAAAAGGCCATGGCTAATAGGGCTTCTATTTCATGGCACTATGGCAGGCATAGGGGGAGAAGGACAAAAAGAAGCCATGTAGAACTTTATGCTTATCAGAAAATTTTAGAAAAAGCTTTACCAGGAACTTTTAGAAAAAGCTTTACCAAAAACGAAAAAAGTCCTGAGAAAAATAACGAAGAAAATTTGCAAAGAAAAGACGAGAAAAAAGAAAAACAAGAAACAAAACAGAAAATTGACAATAAAACTAAGGAAAAAATAAAAAAATGATTGAAAGACAATTTGTTAGCCAGAAAGTGAAAGAGTATCAAATTCAGGAATATATAAAATCAAAATTAATTGGGGCTGGATATTCACATACTGAAATACAGAGAACACCGCTTGGGGAAAAAATAATAATATATACTGCAAGACCTGGTCTGGTTGTTGGAAGAAAAGGGGAAAATATAAAAAAATTAACTACAGTACTTCATAGAAGGTTTAAGATTGAAAATCCACAGATAGAAATAGGTGAATTAGACAATCCTATGCTGGATGTTAATTATGTTGTTGACAAGATTTCCAGTACTTTGTTGAGATTTGGTTCAAAAAGATTTAAATCAATAGGATATAAAACTTTACAAGAAATAATTGACAGCGGTGCTCTTGGGGCAGAAATAGTTATATCTGGCAAAGTACCTAGTTCAAGGGCAAGAAGCTGGAGATTTAAAGCAGGACTTTTGAAAAAATCAGGAAATATTTCCCAGAATAAAATTAAAAAATGTGTCGGCACTGCAAATTTGAAATCTGGAGTAATTGGGATTAAGGTTAGTATTATGACACCTGATATTATTTTACCTGACAGGATTCTTATTTTAGACAAAGAAACAAAGGTACTTGTAGAGAAAAAAGAAATAGATTCAGAAAATGTTGATGAAAATAAAGTAAAAGAAACAATGAAAACTAAAACAATAAAATCAGAAAATGTTGATGAAAATAAAGTAAAAGAAACAATGAAAACTAAAACAATAAAATCAGAAAATGTTGATGAAAATAAAGATTTACCAGAAGCTTTTTACGAAAAAGATTCATCAAAAAGCAACGAAAAAACAGAAAAGAAAGATCACAAAGAAACTACAGAAGAAAAAGAGGAAAAGAAGGTTCGTAGAAAAAGAACAACTTTGAAAAAAAATACTACTGAAAAAGTATCTGAGGAAAATGCAGACAAGAATGAAAAGAAGGATCTGGAAAAAATGAATGATAGTGAATTAAGTGGAGAACAAAATGAAAAAGTTTAGTGAATTATTACAAAGCAATGAAAATGATTTAAATAATAAATTATCTGATCTTAAAAAAGAATTAATAATCTTAAATGCTAAAAGAGCAAGAGGAACTACTTTGGAAAAACCTGCTTTAATCAAAAATACAAGAAAAACAATTGCCAGGATATTAACTATTTTAAAATCAAGAGAAAATCAGACAAGCAAGTCTGGGGGGGTTGTTAAAAAGAATGGGTGAAGTTTGTTCAAAGTGCGGTCTACCAAAAGACCTTTGTGTTTGTCAAACAATTGCTAAAGAGAGTCAAAGAATAAAAATAAAGGTTGAGAAAAGAAAATTTGGAAAAATGATAACTGTTGTTTTGGGAATAAATAAAAAAGAAATAGATTTAAAAGAGCTAGCTAAAAAACTAAAATCAAAGTTTGCTTGCGGTGGTACAGTAAAAGGGAATACAATTGAACTTCAAGGAGATCATGCAGAAAAGACAAAAGATGAGCTTGTAAACCTTGGATTTTCGTCTGATTCAATAGAAACATAATATGAATTTAAAAAATTTTTTGACTGGGGAGATAATAGGTTTAAAAATGGAGATTATGGATTCAAAGAACAAGAACCTTATCGGAATTAAGGGTGTTGTAATAGATGAAACCAAAAATACTTTGGCAATTAAAGAAGATAATATTGTTAAAACTATTTTAAAAAAACAAGTTGTTTTAAAATTTAATTATGGAGAGAACAATATAATTGTTGATGGTAATCTTTTAATTGGGAGGCCTGAAGACAGGATTAAAAAATGAAAGATAAAACATATACTTTAGGTCTTGAAGTTAAGTTACCTAATAAGAAATGTGATGATCAGCATTGCCCTTTTCATAAGGGATTAAAAGTTAGGGGCAAATTATTATCTGGCAGAGTTACAAAATTAAGTTCATCCAAGACTTGCCAAATAGAATTTTCAAGATTATTTTATTTACCAAAATATGAGAGATTTGAGAAAAGGAAAACCAGAATTCATGTCCATAACACACCTTGTATAGATGTAAAATTAGGTGATGTTGTAAAAATTATGGAATGCAGACCAATATCAAAAATGAAAAATTTTGTAATAATAGAAAATGAAAGCACTTAAAGCAAGAGTTGTAAAGGGATTGAACCACGGTAGCAGAGTTGAAACTTGCGACAATTCCGGAGCTAAAGTAGTCAGAATTGTGTCAATTAAAGGAAGTAAAACTGTTAGAAGAAGAAAACCTTCTTGTGGTGTATCTGATTTTGTTTTAGTTTCTGTTATTAAAGGCGACAGTTCAATTAGGAAAACAGTAGTTCCTGCTGTTATTGTAAGACAAAAAAAAGAATATAGAAGAAAAGATGGGATAAGGATTAAATTTTCTGACAATGCTGTTGTAATTTTAAAAGATGATAAAGGCAACCCTAAAGGCACAATGTTTAAGGGACCAATTGCTAAGGAGGTAGCTGAAAGGTGGCCAGCAATTGCAAAAGTTGCTGACTTAGTTGTTTAAAATGCAAAAAAAATTTTCAAAAAAATGGAAGGCAAGCAGACAGCCAAGAAAGCAAAGAAAGTATGTTTTTAATGCACCTTTACATATTAGGAAGAAGTTTATGTCAGCACATCTTTCAAAAGAATTAATCAAGAAATACAAGAGAAGAAATTTCCCAGTTAGAAAAGGAGATAAGGTAGTAATTATGAGGGGGCAATTTAAGGGAGTTTCTGGAGAGATTAATTTAGTTAATTATAAAAAAATAAAATTATTTATAGATGGAGCCCAAGTTTTAAAAAAGGATGGCACAAAGGTATTTTATCCAATACATCCTTCAAATGTGATGATAAAAGAACTTAAATTAGATGATAAAGTAAGAAAAAAAGCTATTGAAAGAAGCATTTTGGGAAAAGCCTTCGGGGAAAAAATAAAATGACACATATAAAAAGAATAAATGCACCAAAAAGTTGGCCTATTGAAAGAAAGGTTACAACTTTTGTAACAAAACCCTTACCTGGGACACATAAATTAGAAGAAGGCATGGCTTTAGGAGTTATAATAAGGGAGATATTAAAATTAGCTAAAACTAAAAGGCATATAAAATTTATTTTAAATAATAAAAATATTTTAGTTGATAATAAAGTAAGAAAAGAATATGGATTTTCTGTTGGCATAATGGACAGTATTTCAATTTTGCCTTTAGATAAACATTATAGGGTTATGTATGACAAAAGGGGAAAATTAGAATTATTAGAAATTCATAAAAATGAAATTAATTATAAAATTTGCAAAGTAATAGGAAAAAAAATCCTAAAAAAATCCAAGATCCAATTAAATCTTTATGGTGGAAAAAATTTAATTGTTGATAAGAATATTTACAATGTTAGAGATTCTATTATCATAAATAATGATAAAATTGTGAATTACCTAAAATTTGAAAAAGGTGCTTTAATTTATTTAATAGGGGGGAAGCATGTAGGTTGCAAAGGGATTTTAGTAGATTTTAAGAAATCCAATGGTTTGTCAGATGATATTGTTTTATTTAAGATTAATGATAATTTGTATGAAACAATAGCTGATTATGCTTATGTGCTAGAAAAATAAATTATTAAAATGAATCAAATGAGAGAAATAAGAATAGAGAAAATTACACTAAATATAGGGACAGGAGGACCTGGAGAGAAATTAGACAAAGCCATGAGATTATTAAACAAAATTACTGGAATGAAAGTTGTTTCTACTGTTACAAAAGAAAGAATACCTGGGTGGGATATAAGACCTGGATTACAGATAGGCTGCAAAGTGACTATTAGAGGGAATAAGGCAAAGGAACTTTTGGGCAGATTATTAAAAGCTGACATTTCAAAATTGTCTTCTTTAAAATTTGATGTTTATGGCAATTTTTCTTTTGGTGTTTCAGAATATATTGACATACAAGGGATAGAATATGATGCAAGTATAGGGATAATTGGATTAGATGTAGCTGTTTCATTAGAGAGGCCTGGATTTAGGATAAAAAGAAGATCAATAAAAAAGAGAAAGATCCCTTTAAATCAAAGAATTACAAAAGAGGAATCAATTGAATTTATAAATAAAACTTATAATATAGGGGTAAACTAAACATGACAACAAGTGATTATAAAAAAGTATTTAAGCAGTTAAAAAATAAACCTATAAAATTAAAAAAGTATATTAAACATAATGCGCCAAAGAAAAGAAGTACAGGCGAATTACTTAAAAAATGCAGAAGGTGCGGAAGGACTGGGGCGCATATTAGTAAATATAATCTCGAGTTATGCAGACAATGTTTTAGGGAGATAGCAACAAAAATAGGATTTAAAAAATATAATTAAAATGTCATCAAATGATTTATTAGCTACTGCATTATCTAATGTTTATAATGCAGAGAAAGTAGGAAAGAGGTCTTGTTTAGTTAAGCCTATATCTAAATTAATTAAAGTTGTTTTAGATATAATGAAGAATAATAATTATATAGGAGATATTGAATATGGTGGTGAAACAAAAGGTGGGATAGCAAAGATAAACTTATTAGGGAATATAAACAGGTGTGGAGTTATTAAACCAAGATATAATATAAAAAAATCAGATTATGAAAAATTTGAAAAAAGATTTCTTCTTGCTAAAGATTTTGGTTTCTTGATTGTTTCTACTTCAAAAGGTGTCATGGTACATAAAGAGGCAAAAGCAAATAATTTGGGTGGAAGGCTGATAGCTTACTTTTATTAAAATGAAAAGCAAAGAGATTATAGAAACTGTTGAAGTGCCACAGGGTAATGAGGTCTTTTTAATTAATAATACAATAATTGTTAAAGGAGTTAAGGGTGAAATTAAAAAAGATTTTTCCTGTTTTGGAATTAAATTAAAAAAAGAAAACAGCAAGATTTTTTTCTCTATAAAAGGAGTTTCTAGAAGACAGAAGTGTGTAATAAATTCATGCTTGTCTCATTTTAAAAATATGATTAATGGAGTAAATTTTGGTTATATTTACAAATTAAAGGTTTGTTCAAGCCATTTTCCCATTAATATTTCCATTGATAAAAATAGATTAATAATAAAAAATTTCTTAGGTGAAAAAATCCCAAGAGCAGCTGAAATTTTGGATGGAGTTAATGTTAAAATTGATGGTGATGTAATTATTGTTGATGGAATAGACAAGGAAAAAACCGGGCAAGTTAGTGCTAATATAGAGAGAGCAACAAATATTACGCATAGAGATAGGAGAGTTTTTCAGGATGGAATTCATATGACTGAGAAATCAAGCAAAATTATAAAATGAAAAGCATTAGTGAACTTTTGAAATTAAAAGAAAAAATGAAGGAAGAAAAACCTGTTTTTACTAGACAGGAATATCCTGCTAGAAAGAATCTTGAATTAAAATGGAGAAAACCAAAAGGAATTCATTCAAAGATGAGGAAGAAGCACAAAGGCAAAAAAGTTCAACCTAGTGTTGGCTATTCTTTACCAAAAAGAGTCAGGGGTTTAAGCAGAGACGGATTAAAATTCTTTTTAGTAAAGAGTTTAGGTGATCTTAATAATGCCACTGCTGAAAATTTAATTATTTTAAGCAAATTAATTGGGATGAAAAAAAGAATTGAATTATTAAAAAAAATAAAAGAGAGAGGACTTAAAATATTAAATATTAAAGATATTGAAAAAGAAATAGAAAAATTAAATATTAGTTTTGAGAAAAGGAAGAAAGAAAAAACTGAAAGAAAAAGAAAAGGGAAAGATGGAAAAGAAAAAGGGAAGACAACAAAACAAGAAGAAAAGAAGGAATTATCTTTAGAAGAAAAAAAGAAAGAAGAACAGGAAGAAAAGAGAAAAGTTCTAGTGGGCAAGAAATGAATTTAAGTGTACAAAAAAGAATGGCTGCCAGCATATTGAAGGCAGGTAAAAATAGGATAATATTTGATAATAGCAAATTAAATGAGATTAAGGAAGCAATAACAAAGAGAGACATAAGAAATCTTATTAATAGTGGGGTAATAAAATTAGATCAAAAGCACGGGTTTTCTTCCTTTAGAATAAATAAATTAAGAGCACAGAAAAGAAAAGGAAAGAGAAAAGGGCTTGGGTCAAGAAAAGGTAAAAAAACAGCAAGATTAGGAAGAAAAAAGAAATGGATGATTAAAGTTAGAGTACAAAGGAAATTTTTAAAATATTTAAAACAAAATAAATTAATTTCTATACATGTTTACAGAAAGATATATAAAATGATTAAAAGTGATGTTTTTAGAAGCAAGAGGCATCTAAAACTTTACTTAGATGAAAATAATTTAATAAGGAAAAATGCAATTTAAAAGAAAAATTTTTGGAATGACTGATTATAGGAAAAGATTAGAATTACTTAAAGGGGGAAAACTTAGGCTAGTGGTTAGAAAATCATTAAGAAATATTTTGGCTCAAATAGTTGAATATAAAGAGAATGGGGATATTGTAAAATTATCTGCCTCAACAAGAGAATTAATAAAAAAATATAATCTTAAAATACCAAGAGATAATCTACCATCTTCTTATTTACTAGGATTTCTTTTAGGCACTAAAGCACTTAAAAAGGGAATTAAATTTGTTATTTTAGATTCTGGAATGTATAGAGGTGTTAAGGGGAGTAGGATTTATGGGGTAATAAAAGGGGCTTTAGATAGTGGATTAAAAATACCTCATAATAAAGATGTTTTACCAAATGATAATAGGGTTTATGGAGAACATATTATAGATTATTATAAAAAAGGCAAAAAGTTTAGTGGTTATAAAATTGATGTAGAATTATTGGGGAAACATTTAGATGAGATTAAGGAGAAGATATTAAAATTATAAGATGGAAAAGAAAAAATTGCCTGATGCTGAAGAAAGTAAACTTGAGAGTACAGAAACAGTATTAGAAGAAGATGTTAAGATTGAAGAAGCACCTATAGGTGTTTTAGTTAAAGAAGAACCTGATACTTGGAAACCAAAAACTAGTTTAGGTAGAATGGTCAAAGAAGGCAAGATAGATAATATAGATTATATTCTTGATAAAGGGCTTAAAATATTAGAAATCAATATTGTTGATATTTTATTGCCAAATTTGGAAATAGATTTTATAATGGTTGGGCAGAGCAAGGGGAAATTTGGCGGTGGAAAAAGATCTATATGGAGACAAACACAGAAAAAAACAGCAGAAGGAAATAAACCAAAATTTTCTGCATTAGCTATTGTTGGAAATAAAAATGGGTATGTTGGCATAGGTTATGGAAGTGCAAAAGAGACTGTGCCTGCAAGAGAAAAGGCAGTAAAAAAAGCAAAATTAAATATTATAAAGATTAAAAGAGGATGCGGTTCTTGGGAGTGCAATTGCAAAAACCCACATTCAATACCATTTTCTGTAAGAGGAAAATGCGGGAGTGTTATTATTGAACTAATGCCTGCACCTAAAGGAAGTAATTTATGTGTGGAGAAAGAATGTGCTAAATTACTTAGTTTTGCAGGAATAAATGATGTTTATTCTAAAACTTTTGGGCAAACAAGAACAAAGTTAAATTTAATAAAAGCGTGCATTATTGCTTTTAAAAATTTAAGCACTACAAAGGTAAATGAGCAAGAAACTAAAGAATTAGGAATAGTTGAAAGTATTGTTTAAAATGGAACAAAAAAGAATTGTCATTATAAGGATATGCGGAAAAACTGGATTAAGAAAAGAGATAAAAGATACTTTAAAATTATTAAGACTTTATAATAAATATACATGCACTATTGTTCCTTCTACAAAAAATTATTTAGGCATGGTAATGTTAGTTAATAATTATGTAACATGGGGAGAGATAAGCAAAGATGCCTTGAAACTTCTTTTAGAAAAAAGAGGAAAAATAACAAAAAAAGAGAAATTTAGCGAGGAGTATTTAAAGAAAAAAATAAGTTTAAGCATAGAGAAATTTAGCGAGGAGTATATAAATTTTAAGAAAGAATTATGCGATGTTCCTGGATTAAAGAATTTTTTTAAATTATGCCCTCCAAAAGGCGGATTTGAAAATGGCGGGACAAAAAAACTTTATTCATTAGGTGGAGTATTGGGGTATAGAAAAGATAAAATAAATGAATTATTATTAAGGATGATTTAAGATGCCAGTAAATAAAAGAAAGAAAAATTCAAGATTAAAGGGAAGCTATACATATGGGTGGGGCAGCAAGAAAAAGCATAGAAAAGCAGGAAACAGGGGCGGGCATGGAATGTCTGGAACTGGAAAAAGATCAGACCATAAGAAAACTCTTGTAACCACTCTTTACGGTCATGGCTATTTCGGAAAACAGGGAGTGACAAGCAAAGCTACAAAAAAAGACAAAAGGCAAAG
>Ga0209541_10007969_pt1 | contig 17656 bp, 19 predicted proteins | sample RifCSPlowO2_01_FD_184027 | JGI IMG/M metagenome (GOLD analysis project Ga0209541, IMG submission 184027) | Groundwater microbial communities from Rifle, Colorado - Rifle CSP2_plank lowO2_0.1 (SPAdes) (version 2) | ecosystem: Environmental > Aquatic > Deep subsurface > Groundwater | place...
ATTATTCTTGTGCATAGGGATATATTATCATAAGAATAATTTATAGTGAAAGAAAACCCCGCCGCTGCACAATATGCAGACGGCGGGGCTCGAACGAACAAATTAAGCAGTAACCGGTTCAGCCTCCTCCATGGGCGCCGGTGTGTTTCCAGGGGTCATCATCGTTGTTAGTGGCTGACTAACTTTCATTGCTGCAACCTTCTTGACCAGCCAATGATCAGCTGGTATGAAGCCTTTCTGCTTCATCCTGTTGGCCACATGTTTGCAATCAATTAGGATATTTCTCGCTTCCTGACCAACCACAAGACACATGTCAACAATAAAGCCGATGCGATAAGGAGAAGTTCTATTGTTTCCTTCCTCACGACGAATCCTCTCCACCAGACTCCATAGCTCTTTTGCCAAAAGGAGATCTTTGATAATCTCCCCTGGGCATTGCTTCAAAAATGGCTGTGCGGTCTTCCCACTGAAGAAAAGGTTCTTCTTCATTTTCTCAGCAAGAAGCCGCCAGTCGGCCTCTTCGCGGATGAGCTCCCCCGACAACACTGCAGCTGTGATTTTCCGGCAACGATCCCAATACTCCAATCCAAAGCTCTCTTCGCCCATAATACTTCGAAACTGGCCGATGAGAGAGTGGTTCTCCATACCACCTGCTGTCAAAGCCCCGTTGAGCTTTTGAGCAAAATCGCTCGTACCGACCAGAGCTAATTTAGGAACAGGCACCCCCAGAGTCCTGGCTGGTGCTGTTGTCACCACTGGTTTCGTTGGTCCAAGTTTTGGAACCACCGATGATGCGACGGAAACCTTCTTTCGATTAGTCGGTTTGGTCAACTCGAAAAGCTCGGCCCAAAGAGCTTGGTTGGCGACAAAGAGAAATCTCATCACTCTCGTTTTTTCAGCTACAGAAGAATTTGGATTATCCAATATCGCCAGTGCAGCTGTTGTTTCTTTGGTTTTCTCCCGAAGTTTTTCAATTTCAGCATTGATGAATTGTCGAATAGTCATTCGAATTCCTCCCTTTTTGTCAAAATCGATTCCGTCTACGGAATCATAAAACTTATTCCACATATAATATAGCGATTCTTATATAAAAAGTCAAGCCCGATTTACGCATTGCGCAAACCGGGCCTTCAATGTCTCTGTTGAGACATTTGATGGCGAACTTTAACAAAATACCTCGCCACCATTCTCGCAAACTCCTTTCTCCGCTGTGATGTCCCCACATCATAGGGAGTCAATATGAAGTGATTTTCTGGCCTACCACGATGGTGGCCGTGTTTCCTAAAATCAGAAGGCTCAATAGACTCAATTTGAAAAAGTTCTTTTGAACCTTTTTTTTGTCGATTCCACTCTGACATTCCATTCTTATAACTGGATAAGTCAGATTGAAAATTTGTTCCAGAGTAGACTTCTCCTTCAAAATTTTTGACCCAAGAATTTCTCAAATTTTCAAGAACTTCGGGATCAATGTTAAACACATCCAAAGTAACAGGATGAGTAGGGACCGACGGCAGATAAAAAAATCCGTCGGTGTAATGTCTTAAGTCTACTTTCGTGTTTATGGTCGAAAGGAAAAGTAAGCCTTCCGAGTTTATCCCTGAATGTTCAAGTTCCCTTTTTACTATCAAGTAAAGAGATTTTCCAATGGGAGTATTTGGATACTCGGGACCAGAATGATTTTCAATTACCTTCTTTATATCCTCTTGAAAATTCGCTCTCCCATTCTTAAACCTCCTGACAAGATTATCACCACTTGAGTGGCAACCGAAGATAAGGTCCTCAAATCGATGGCCACTCTTTTTTAATATCATGGTACCCTCCTTCTATAGAGTAACAGATATATGGTTTTAAGTCAACCTTTTATTTTTCCAATTGTTTATGGTCACAAGGAGTGTAGAGCCAATAAAGATAGAGGAGTAAGTACCAATAAAAATACCTATGAGGAGAACCAAAGTAAAATTTTTTACCGTCCCCGGTCCAAAAATATAAAGGATCAAAATAGCCAAAAGTACCGTTAAAGAAGTATTTATAGAACGAACGAATGTCTCGTTTATACTTTCCCCTACTATGGTTTGAAAATCTTTTTTACTTCCATAACTTTCATTTTTGTGTAAATTTTCTCTGATTCTGTCAAAAACAACGATGGTGTCGTGAACTGAAAAACCAAGTATGACCAAAAGCGCTGTTACGAAAAGAGTGTCCACTTCAAATCCATAAAAATGCCCCAGCAAAGCGAATATTCCAGTAGGCACTATAACATCGTGGAGTAGAGCGAGGACTGTTACCAGCCCATAAACCCAAGAAGACACCGGCCTCGAAACTTTCCTGAAAGCAAAAGCAACGAACAAGACTATCGCCAAAAGTACCAAAACTATTGATATGTAAGACTTCTGCAGAGCCTCTTTACCTAATATAGGACCAATATTACTAAACGTTTTTTCTACTGGAGAGTATTTTCCTCCTAGAGAAAGCTCTAGCAATATAGAATCTTTTTGTGTCTGCGATATTTCTTTGAGTCTTACAATAAAACCCTCGCCAGAAGGTCTGACAGAAGCATCATTAAAATTCAGATTGTTTAAAACTTGGCTTACCTCTGCCGTACTCGGTTTGTCGCCGTCAAAAGAGATATCTAGTAAACTGCCGCCGGTAAAATCAATGCTCAGCTTAAGTCCCAAGAAAAAGATTAGATACATTGATCCGATAACCAAAATAACCGATATTGAGTAAAATATTTTTCTGTGTTTTACGATAAACATGTTTATTTTTTTGACTTTGATTTACCAGTTGGTAGAGAAGGACCTTCCTTACTCATAGCAAATAATATTGTACGGGAAGCAGTGACAGCAGAAAACATTGAAACCAAGACACCAACTAAGAAAACTAGTGCAAAACCCTTGATTACCGGCGTAGAAGCAAAGTAGTACAAAATAATAGCCGTAATTATACTTGAGAAGTTTGAATCTCTGATTGAACTCCATGCTCGATGAAAACCCTCTTTCAGAGCATCATATTTATTTTTACCTCTTCTCAATTCCTCTTTGGTTCTTTCAAATATCAAAATGTTTGCGTCAACTGCCATACCAATAGAAAGAACAAATCCGGCAATACCAGCCGCAGTTAAAGTGACTGGTATGAGTTTAAACAAAAGGAGGTTGATAACGGTATAAATGGCCAAAGCCAATACCGCCACAAGGCCTTGAAATCGATACCAAATAATCAGAAACAAAGCGACAATAGCAAACGCATAAAGTCCCGCTTTAACGCTAGCATCAACTGCCATATCCCCCAAAGTGGCGCCAATCGTCTCAGTACTGATAAGAGAGACTGGCATCGGCAGAGCGCCGTAATTCAAATCGCGGACAACTTGTTTGACTTGATCAGATGTAAAATCGCCAGTAATGACCGCCTGGCCGCCGGTTATTTCTTCTCTAATAGAAGGCGCTTCTATTAGGTTGCCATCCAAAAATATACCGAGGACACTCCCGACATTTTCTCTGGTAATCTTGGCAAAAAGGTCCGCTCCCTCTTGGTTAAATTTCAAGCCTATAATAGGCTTACTACCCAAATTTTGATCAAACTGGATGCTAGCATTTTGGAGCATTCTGCCTGTAAGGCCGGTTTCTAAAAACATACCCGAAATGCTTTGGAGAGTCTGATCGGTAGTGTTACTGGCTTCTATTTTGTCCTGCCCTTCTCTAGACAAAAGTTTGAATTCCAAAGTCGGAGTTTCACCTATTCTTTTTATGGCTTCATTGACATCCGTCACCCCAGGTAATTCTACAATAAGCCTTTGTTCATTGTTATTACTACCCAGCACTCCTCCTTCTTCAACCTGAATAATCGGTTCTGATACTCCAAAAAGATTTACGCGCCTTTCTATAACATCACGCAAAGATTGCATAGCAGAAGAAATATCAGAGCTCTGAACTCCTGAAGTATCAGCTTTATAAACTAAGTGAGTGCCGCCAGATAGGTCAAGACCTAATTTAAATTTATTAGAACCAGATTTTTGAGTATTCCATACAAAAAAACCGGCGACTGCCGCCACTGTAATTATTATTATCGCCCAAAATCTATATTTACTCATACGATATGTAGAATATATGAAATCATTAATAAATTCAACTGAGTACCGCCTCTGGAAATTTTAATCAATTTATGCAAGAATTCCATACTGTATGCAAGAGAAAGAGAAAATTTTATATATAATCACCAAAGGTAATTTTGGTGGAGCCCAGAGATATGTCTATGATTTAGCTACCGGCTTGCCTAAAGATAAATTTGAAGTAGTAGTGGCTTGTGGAGACAAAGAAGGAGACACTCTTATAAATCTTTTAACAGAAAAAAATGTAAGAGTAATAAAAATTGAAGGACTAGCAAGAGAAATAGACGCAAACAATGATTTTCGGGTTTTCAAAAATCTTACAAAAATAATAAAGGAAGAACAGCCAAATGTGGTTCATTTAAATTCGTCAAAAATCGGATTACTTGGTTCTTTGGCTATTTCATATCTAAAACTAACAACTAAAAACTGCCGTCCAAGATCTATTTTCACCGCTCATGGTTGGGTATTTAATGAAAGACAAAGGTCTTATCTTTTTAAGATTGCAGCTTATGTAAGCCAATATTTTACTGTTTTGCTTTGCGACAAAACAATTGCCGTATCTGAAAAGACAAAAATGGATATCAATCATTTTCCTTTAATAAAAAATAAAATAAAAGTTGTTCATAACGGCATTTCGGATTTTGAAACATTGCCAAAAGAAGAAGCTCGTAGAATTTTAGCAAGCAAAGATGCTGATAAGACAATTATTTTTTCCATTGCCGAGCTACATAAAAATAAAGGTATTGATGTGGCTTTGAAAGCTTTGTCTCTTTTGCCCGAAGAAACAAAAGAAAAGATTATTTATTGCGTAGCTGGAAACGGAGAGGAAAAAGAATATTTGGAAAAATTGACAAAAGGACTGCATATAGAAAATATTGTTAGATTTTTAGGATTCGTGCCAGATGCCAAAAAACTCTTATCTGGAGCCGATATTTTCCTTCTCCCTTCCCGCACTGAAGCCTTACCTTATGTCATTCTCGAAGCTGGTATAGCAGGACTGCCTACAATAACCACCAGTGTCGGCGGTATACCTGAAGTAATTCACGATATGCAAAATGGGATTTTGGTCCATTCTCGAAATCGAAAAGAAATCGCCGAGGCTATTTTATATATGTTGGAACACAAGGACAAACAGATGGAGTTTGGAAAAGAAATAAGAAGCACCATTTCAAACTTTTTTTCACTAGAAAAAATGCTAGAAGAGACTGAAAAAATTTATAAATTGACCTAATTATTCTAATTAACCTAATTGACCTAAAAATGACTAACAAAGAAAATCCTAATAAGAAAGTGTATGATCTGGAAGAGAGAACCGCTAAATTTGGAGAGGAAGCTATAAAATTTTGCAAAAGTTTACCGAAAAGTGAACTGACTAGAAGAATTATTGATCAATTGGTTGGTTGTGCCACTTCAGTTGGAGCTAATTATTGCGAAGCAGATGACGCAGAGAGTCCTAAAGATTTCAAACACAAAATCGGCATCTGCAAAAAAGAATCTAGAGAATCAAAACATTTCCTGAGGATGTCTGCTATCGCTGTTCCCGAAAAAGCCGATGAGGCCAGAAAATTATGGCTTGAAGCCAAAGAATTGAATCTCATTTTCAATTCAATCTACAAAAAAGTCAGATAGGTGGGAGAATAATGGTGGTTATTGAATCTTGCCATATACGTCAATATCATCTTCATTTAGTTCTTTTCTGTTTTTATTTATAAATTTAAGAATAAAGTTAGGTAAAATATTCTCTTTTAATAGATCGTTCCTCATCGAGAGAATAACATTCTTGTAACTCTGATCCTTGTTTTTTTGTGAGCTGAGTATACTAATATCCATAATTTTTATAAATACTTTAATAGAACGCACTACTTCGGGAGCACCCCATATTTGTATTTGTCTATACTGTTTCAGTACCTCCGAAAGTTTTATTTGTTTTGAATTTTTGTCTTCAGTATCAAAAAATCCTGATAGAGATTCCGCCATCTGAGAGTAAATTTCTTTTCTAGAATCCAAAAATCTGTTTCTACGATCAATAAATTTCGTAGTAAAATAACTACCCACACCAAGGGATGCAATGATGCTTAATATATATTGAACTCCATTCATAATTAATCACATATACTATATATCATAATATTTACAAATCTAATTTAAACTCATTGAGAAAATCTGCAACGGCGCGTGCAGAAATAATGACACCATATTGCTCATAGACACCACCTGTGAGCGCCTCTGGAATTCCTACGAAACATCCTTGTTCGTTTACAGCTAAGCCCCCAGAATTTCCAGCATCCACTTTGGCCGAAGTGTAGAAAGTATAATCGTCCACAATGGTGCTAAGCACACCTTCAGTCGCGGTCATATCATACATACTTACCGCCGGAAATCCATAAACTATCAGTCGATCTCCAATCTTGAAGTTTTTGTCGCATTTTCCGATATTTTTGATCGTTGGAAATTCCCGAGGCCAGCGTCCGTAAACAGTCCCATCCTGGTCAATATTCGGACCAGTTATGCGTAATAATGCTAGGTCGTATTGCTTGCTTGTTCCCTCTAGAACAACTGGTTCGGCAAAATACTGGTCTAAATGCCCGGGGTGAAGTTGTTCTGGATTAGGAGGAACGTCTGGGTCTGGGACTAGGATTAGGCACTGTTTGAATCTCCCCTGCTCTTCAAGTGAAGGTATTACGTGTGCGTTGGTAACTATCAGTCCGTCTTTATTTATCAGCACACCAGATCCTTGCCAAACCCCCGATTCAGGACTTTCAACAGTACAGCGTATTTTTACTACAGTTCTATCTGGTGATACCTCAGGATTTGAAGCCGTTTCAATTGGTTGTGTCGAAATGCTATTGTAAATAGTGAAGCCCATAATAAGCATTGTTAATACTATACAAGCGATAATTATGGTGTATCTTAATTTCTTTTGTTTTTGATTATCAGGGTTTTCTATTGCCATGACATTTAATTGAGATTGAGATAATTTTAATATCTACTTAAGAGTATACTCTGTATATCAGAAGTCAACGTTTTTATTAATTAGATTATTGGGATTTGTTTAGAATAATTAGGGTAATTAGAAAAATTAGAATAATTTCCTAGACCACTCCTATAATTTCGTTTTTGGCCTCTTCTTTATTTATAGCTCTGGAATAAGAACGCTGACCAAAGAGAATACCGATGCCCAAAAATTCGGCCAGCATATGAGAACCTCCATAACTCATAAATGGCATAGTAATGCCTGTAACCGGCAAAAGTCCGATGTTCATACCAACATGAATAATAAAATGAGAGAAAAATACTGAAGCCAGCCCCAAACCATATAAGGTTTCAAAATTAGTAGCTCCCTTTTTTGATATATCTATGATTCTCCAAAAAACTACCCCGTACAAAGTAAATAGAACGACCACTCCGATAAAACCCCATTCTTCACTGAAAGCGGCAAAAATAAAATCAGTCTCATATTCTGGTAGAAATTTTAATTTTGATTGACTGCCAAGCCCCACCCCCTTGCCCCAAATCTCTCCGGAGCCGACGGCAATAGTAGACTGATAAGAGTTGTAGCCGGCTCCGCGAAGATCAGCCAGTGGATTAATGAAAGACACGATCCTGACCTTTTGATAATCTTTAAATACAAAAAACCACAAGCCACCAAACGCAAGAAGTCCGGATAGGAACACTAGGAGCAAGTGCTTTTTTGATATTCCAGAGACCAAAACCATTGCTAGCCAAATAAGAAAAATTATGACAGATGAACCGAAGTCGGGTTGCAAAAAAACTAAAATAAAAATTATAAAAGTGTAAAGTCCAGAAATTATAATATGTCTCACATTGGCTATTTCTATATGCCTTCTTGAAAAATATTTAGCCAGAAGTATTACCAAAACTATTTTGACAAAATCAATCGGCTGAAAGGCAAAAGCACCAAGATTAAACCAGCTTTGGGCGCCTTTGAATACAGAGCCGATAGAAAATAGAGCTAGTAATGTAATACATGAAATAGCAAATAAGACCGCGATAGAGCTGGTCCGACGTAGAAATCTCCAATCAATCAGGCTTGTCAAAAATAATACAAAAATCGAAATTGCCAGCCATATTATCTGTCTTATAAACAATGTGTCCTTAGCTATCTGTCCCGCATGTCCCGTCTGCGTAGGCAGGGATGGTAAAAAAGAGTTCATTGTTAAAATACCGGCCATTGCTATAAAAAATAAAGCTCCAAAAAGCAGCCAGTCAACTGAATAATTGATTTTTTTAAGGAAGTCTCTAATCATTCTATATTGAAGAACCGAATATTTTGTAGGTTATCTCTATTCTTGCCGGAACTTCTTTGCATATACTAGACGATATATCTTTGTAAATAGTTTCCAAATTGAGAGCAGACGGGGCAAAGAAATAATTGTCCGGTGTTGAGGCGATAGTTTTCAAAAAAGATTCATTGATATTTTCACCCAAACCGATCGTATATATGGTGAGACCGTCATTTTTGGCATTGGATGATTCTTTAATAGCCAGATTTTCCGCATATTTTATATCGTCTGCTTCGGTATTCCCATTTGGATTTTTTGGATTATTTGCTATCCCATCAGTAAGAAGTATCACTATTTTTAAAGCTTCACCTTGAGCTCTAGCTGAAACCAACTCTTGCCAACTAGAATGCAAAGCTTCATAAATATTTGTGTATTGAGTACCACCCGTTTCAATATCTATAGAATCAATTGCTTGTTTGGCAGAATCAAAATCGGAAGTAAGAGTTAAATCTATCGGGTCTTTGACCGAAGTAGCAAAAGAGACAACCCCAATTTTATCTTCAGGACTTAGCTGGTCTACAAAGGAGCTTGCGGCTTCCTTGGCGATAGATAGAGGCTGGGGAGGGCTCACCCCAAGGGAAGACATAGAGCCGGATCTGTCTAAAAGAAGCATAGCGTCGGACAACTTTTCACATACTTTGGAACCAAGATCAAAAGGTTTGGGCCAAGTAAAGAATACATCTTTACTTTCATTTTTTTGTAAACTTTCTATAAATGTTCTGGAAGAGGCAATGGTGTTATCAGATCCGTCAAAAATAGCTACTACCAATTCAATATTTTTAACCTCTTCAATGCTGTCATTTTTAACATTGGCTTCAATTTTGGGCTGGTTATCCTGCTCTAAAATTGGGCTGTTGGTTATACTTATATCTTCTCCAGTCTTTTCATTTTTTTTCCAAATTATATTTTTACCTAATTCAAAGACAGCTCTTCCCGGTCTCACTCCATTTTTTATATTAATCGAACCTTCAAATATTCCAACTGTTTTATTTTTCGGCAGGATAGTCGCCCCTTTTCTTTCCTCTAACATCTTGTTATTTCCATCATATATAATAAAACTGTATGGAACATAAATTGCATCTGTATCCGTATTTGTATTTTCAACATAAACTAAGACGCTCCAGAGTCCCGGCATGACCTCAAATAATCTTGGGTCCCATTTTACAATCGGTTGGATAACACCAATACTACAAACAAGTGAGCAGGAGCCACCACAATCAACTCCGGTTTCGTCTCCATTTTTTAAATTATCAAAACAAGTCGATGGTCTATACCAAAATTTCGAAAATATAGAAAAAGAAACCACTGATAACAATAATATTATCGCGCCCAAATAAATATTTTTTCTGCGAGATGCCCAGTCGCTCATTTCATTCATACGTCAATTATAATGCAAATTTGATATGATTACTATAATGAAATTGATAATTAATACCCCTTGGACAATATTGGGAATATTAACAGGGTTAATATGTCTGATTTATAAAATTAAACCCGATAAAAGAGGTTTTATATTAATTTTCGTAAAAAGATTATGGGTAACTGAGATTTTTCTTAAAAGACAAACTTATGGATTAGTTCTGGGAAATATAATAATCCTTTCACAATACGCAGACCAAAAAACATTGATTCATGAAATCAGGCATCATATAGAACAATTTAAAAAAATGCCTTTAATATTTCCTGTGTTGTATCTGTACGAAAATTATAAATCCGGTTATGTAAATAACAAATTCGAAATAGAAGCGAGCAAATAGATTAAAAACTTGGTTCTGGCGACTAGCTACTCTCCCCTTACGAGTACCATCGCCTCAACAGAGCTTAACTTCCGTGTTCGGAATGAGAACGGGTGTGACCTCTGCGACAAATCACCAGAACTAAATTTTTAATAAAAACATAAAACCAAACGCTGCAAAAATTATTTGCAATTGTTAGTCTCAAAAGGCAGGACGAAATTTATTTGTCCCGCAAAAATCCTTTCGGATCAAAGCGGGTTGGCTTCCGAATTTCCTAATGGAATCGGAAAATTAGTACGCCTCGGCTTAACACTTTACAGTGCTTACACCTAGCGCCTATCAACGTGATCATCTCTCACGATCCTTAACGATTCCTAATCTTGGGGTTGGCTTCCCTCTTATATGCTTTCAGAGGTTATCCAAACCCGACTTAGCTACCCTGCGATGCTCTTGGCAGAACAGCAGGTACACCAGAGGTCGGTTCAACGAGGTCCTCTCGTACTATCGTCAAATCCCCTCAAGAATCAACGCCTGCAGTAGATAGGAGACCAACCTGTCTCACGCTTGTTACCACAGATTACTCTGTGCAATGGACTGTAGCTTTTTGTGCTTGCGCACATTGTTGACGTTCAGTCTCTACAGGTAAGGGAGCGAAAGCGACACTTATGTCGTGTACTCGCGACCTCTTCCCTCGGTATTATCCTTCGACTTCTCTCAGGACTTCACCGATATAGTCAACTTTAATCTTCAATATTTTAAATATCAAAGACCGCCGTGATTTGATTGTTCTTATCTTTTTTACTTAACAAAAAAACTTATAACATTATGATTTTAATTTCAATTTCCTCTGAGGATTCAGATTATTCAAAATACAATTGAAAGAAGGAAAGATTTAAAGATGGAAAGATTAATTTTTCCTTCTTTGCTTCTTTGAATCTTTTCATTTTATTCTGAACGGTCTGAACCCAGCTCGCGTAACTTTTTAAATGGCGAACAGCCATACCCTTGGGAGCTTCTCCACCCCCGGGATAAGTTGAGCCGACATCGAGGTGCCGAACTCCGCCGTCGCTCTGGACGCTTAGGCGGAACCAGCCTGTTATCCCCGGAGTAGCTTTTGTCCGATAATCTTTCGCCGCGTCTAACGCGTACGATCGGTTCACTTAGCTCTGCTTTCGCATCTGCTCGACATGTACGTCTTGCAGTTAAGCCAGCTTGTGCCTATACACTATCGCCATGGTTTCCATTCACGGCTAGCTGACCTTAATAGGCTCCTCCGTTACTCTTTAGGAGGATAGCGCCCCACTAAAACTGCCCGCCAGGCACTGTCTCTTTCGCGTTTGACGCGAGAGGTTAGAAAATATGTCATCACAGAATGGTATTTCACTGACGGATCAACATCTCCCGAAAAAGATATCTCAAATCCTCCCATCTATGCTACGCAGTAAAAACATATCCTCAATGCCAAGTTGCAGTAAAGCTTCCGGGGTCTTTTCGTCTAACTGCAGGTAACCGGCATCTTCACCGGTACTGTATTTTCACCGAGCGAGTCCCCGAGACAGTTCCCCAGTCGTTACGCCATTCGTGCGCGTCTGAACTTACCAGACAAGGAATTTCGCTCAACTATTCCTTTCAAGTTGGACTCTATCTTCACCCTTAAAATTTTTAGTCGGGCGTATGGTGTTGGTGCACTTATTAACCATATTTGGACTAACACTACATTACTGCAGTGTAGGTAGCTTCTTTTTTGCGTAACTAACTTTATTTTGTCTCGTTTATTTTTCTTTTTTATTAAACTGCTTATCTCTATAACTGTCCCAGTCCTTTTGAAACCTTTTTAAAAAAGTTCCAAAACCTTAGGACAATTATAGTTATTGCCGACATTCACCAGGGCTTACAACAATCACCATGTACATCACGCTTCGCGCGATGCGACCACTTTTTATTGGTGTGATCACACAAAGTGTGATGCACACAACGTCGTTGTTTGACCTTCTGGCATTGGTCAGGCGTCACCCCCTATACATCCTCTTACGAGTTCGCAGGGAGCTGTGTTTTTGATAAACAGTCGCCAGGGATACTTTAGCTGCGGCCCCTATTGCTAGGGGCAGGCCTTATACCGAAGGTACGGCCGCTTTTTTGCCGAGTTCCTTGGGGACCTCTCACTCGTTCGCCTTGGTCTTCTCGACCTGACTACCTGTGTCGGTTTACGGTACGGTTTTTATATGTTTATGCTTAGAAGTTTTTCTTGGAAGCGTGCTTTGCATTATCCCCTTTGACGAATCTCCGGGTTTCGGTACTGCTTGAATTACACATTAAAGTGGTCTTCCGGATTTACCTGGAAGACATCCTTACAGTACTGACTTCAAATCCAATAATGAGCAATGCATACTACACTCCGTCCATCCATCGCAACATACAAAAGTGCAGGAATATTAACCTGCTATCCATCGGGTGCGGCTTTCGCCATTCCCTTAGGTCCGACTAACCCTTCCCTGATTGACATCGAGAAGGAAACCTTAGTCTTTCGGCGTGCGCAGTTTTCATGCGCATTGTGGTTACTTGTGCCAACATTCTTACTTCGCAACGCTCCAGCATGGGTCACCCCTTTGCCTTCACAGCAGATGCGAATACTCTCCTACCGCTTGTACTTTCCGAAGAAAATACAAACCCTCAGTTTCGGTACTATGCTTAGCCCCGATTATCTTCGGCGCAGAATCTCTGAATGAGTGAGCTGTTACGCTTTCTTTAAAGGATGGCTGCTTCTAAGCCAACCTCCTCATTGTCAGAGAAATTTCACCGCCTTAAGCGCACTTAGCATAAATTTAGGGACCTTAAATAGAGATCTAGGCTGTTTCCTTTTTGACGAACGGAGCTTAGCCCCCGCCGTCTAACTGCCGCGCTATGACTGTCGGTATTCGGAGTTTGATAGGTCTAGCGATCTTTCGACCTGTCCAGACCTTCCAGTGCTCTACCCCCAACAGGAACACGCGACGCGAACCCAAAAGCTCTTTCGGAGAGAACCAGCTATTACCAGGTTCGATTAGCTTTTCACTCCTTACCACAGGTCATCCGAAGGAATCGCACGACCAACCGGTTCGGGCCTCCATCTCGCTTTCGCGAGACTTCACCCTGCCCATGGCAAGCTCACCTGGCTTCGGGTCTAATATATGCGACATAAAATTTCGCGCTATTCGCGCTCGCTTTCACTACGCCTCGGTGGGTATACCACTTAGGCAAGCCGCATAAATTAACTCGTTGGCTCATTCTTCAATAGGCACGCCGTCGAGGACTTGCGCCCTCTTCGACTCCTTGTAAACATATGGTTTCAGGTCTATTTCACCGCCCTAACCGGGCTACTTTTCACCTTTCCCTCACGGTACTAGTTCACTATCGGTCTAGAAATATATTTAGCCTTGCCGGTTAGTTCCGGCAGATTCTCCCGAGCTTTTCGTGTCTCGAGGTACTCAAGAACATGAGCAAGAAAGATTATTTGTTTTCAAATACGGGACTATTACCCTCTGGGGTGTTTCTTTCCAGAAACTTCTTTTAACAAATAATTTTGTAACTTCCTTCATGTAAACATGAAGCTCACGTCTTACAACCCCCATCCCGACTTGCGCCGTGACAGGTTTGGGCTTTTCCGATTTCGCTCGCCGCTACTTACGGAATACTTATTAGTCTTTTTTCCTCCGGGTACTGAAATGTTTTACTTCCCCGGGTACGCTCCCTGCACCATACGGTGCAGGGTCTCGTGCAAGCACGAGGGGTTTCCCCATTCGGAAATCTCCGGATCAAAGGTTGCTAGGCACCTCCCCGAAGCATATCGTCGCCACGCCACGTCCTTCATCGCTATTTCTAGCCTAGGCATCCACCATACGCTCTTAAATTTCCTATTAGGAAATTCAAAAACCATTCCCATTCTGTCTCGCGCCAAAGCGAAACAATGGGACTCTTATCCCGACATTGTGCCGAGATCTCAATTTCATCCTGCCGCATGAGACTAACTCTTGCGACATTTTTCCTCCACTTCCAACAAACAAAGACCCCTAAAACATTTTGCAAAGCAAAATGTTCGGGCGATTATTTTTGTTATACAAAAATGATTTAGCCCTTACAAGCTAGCAAAACATCTTAAAGCGATGTTGTAGTGGTATTAAATTGTCAAAGTACACATATATTTTTAAAATAAAAAACCGCTTTTCGGAAGCGGGCTCAAACTAAGCCAAGAGGTTTTTCACCCCCTTTTTCGCTTCGTGGTTAAATGCTTTAAAAACATATGTAATTACTAGTATACACGCCCTCAAAAAGCTGTCAAATCAATATTTATTTGACTTGTGGAAAGGATGTTAATAACAAATCCCGTCGCTTACGAGCGACAGGATTTGTTATTTTGTTTTTCTTCTATTTTCTAAGAATCTATTTCTTTTCCGATATTTCTTTACTGATTTTATCAACCACTTTTCCGGCGGCATCTTGGCCTCCCAAACCGAAGGCAAGACCCAGGCCCAAAGAGAGAGCCACTACCAAACCTGTAAATACAGTTTGAATAAACCCAGCAGCAATACCGAGCTGAGAAAGAGCTACCAAAATAGCAAATATCCAGATGACCCATTTAGTAATTGTCCCCAAAAATCCTGCAGATGAAATCCTGGCTGCCGTAGCGGAAGAAAGCACTATCTTCTTCATAACATCAGCAACCAAACCAGCAGCAATAAGTATAAGAACCGCTACAACCACTTGAGGCAAGTAATTAAGAATTTCCTTTAAGAACAAAGTTACTTGAGAAAGATTCAATACTTCAAAAGCTCCGAGTAAAAAAACCAAAATTACAAACCAACGGACAAGAGCCCCAAGAAAAGCTCCCGAGTTAAGATCTAGACCTCCTTTATTTAGGAAATCTTCCACTCCGGCGCGACGTAAGGCCTCATCGATTTTTATAGACTTTATGACTTGATTGATTACCCTACCCAAAAGGATGCCAATGCCCCAACCCAAAATGACTATTACGATAGCGACGACGAGATTTGGTACAAAACCAACCACACCTAGCCAAAGGTTCTTAAACGATAGGGAGAGAACCTCACTCCAAGTACTTATTGTCATATATTTATTAATTATTAAAAGCTGATAATTTTACAATTACAACATAAAATATATACCCTTTAAACCCTTTAGCAATAGCAGTTTGTGGATATCTATTCTATTCCAAATTTAACTTGTTAATAATCTTTTCGTGAGGAAAATCTAAAATGTCTCGGATAAGCTTATCAAACATCGAATAACGATAATTAAATTCCGAGGTTTCAAAGGTCGCATAGCGGATTTCTTTCCCCATTTCTGATTCAATTGTTTTTACAATGTTGTCGAGTCGGCTTTGTTTTAAATTATCCCCTACCACCAGCAAATCAACCCTACTATCAGGATTTTTTATAAAAATACCGGAAATAATAAGAAGTTGAATTTTTCCGGAGCGAGATATCCTATTGATTATATCTTTATGTTTAAACGGATTTATATTTGAAAGGAAAGATTTTAAATCTTCTATATACAGAAACTTCTGGTCCAAGGTCCAGCCATTTGTTCTTTTGCGAAAAGTTTCGATTCTTCTGTTTTTCTGCCTCTTTACTTCTTTTGTATAAAACTTAGGTTTAATAAAACCTATTTTTTCCAAATTATCTATCTCTTTTCTTGCCACTCCGGTAGAAATTTGTGCCCTTTCAGCTGCTTGGGAAGTATCAAAAGCCGAGTCCGGATTAAACAAATATAGGTTTATAATCTTAACCTTAGCCGCTCCCCCAAAAAGTTTTTCTAAGATATCCATAATCGCATTCTACCCCTTTAGATACAGAAAATGCAAGCCTGCCTACCAGCAGGCAGGTATGTATATTTTTAATCAAAAAGCCCCTTTTGGGGGCTTTTTATTTTTATTTCAATGTTACCTGTCACGCATAATTTCTTCGTCGTCACTCAGAAATTTGCGCGACCCCACCTCGCGCCGTCGCGCTCCGGTTCAAAATTACTTAAGCGTAACCTTGTCACGGATATTTTGCTCGTCAGACATTCGCAAAATTCCGCGACCCCGGCTCGGTATCGCTCGCTGCTGCTCGCGATATACCTGCGCCCGAAAAGTAACCTAAAATAACTTGTTATTTTAGTGTGACTTTTCCTCCGGCTTCTTCGATTTTCTTTTTAAGGCTTTCGGCTTCTTCTTTCTTCATATTTTCAGCAAGAACGGTCGGAGCGGCATCAACTTTGTCTTTGGCATCTTTAAGACCAAGAGCCAAAACTTCTTTGACTACTTTTATGACAGCAATCTTTGTAGCGCCACCGTCAGTGAGCTCAACGGTGAAGGTCGATTTCTCTTCAGCGGCAGGGCCAGCGGCGGCAGGGCCAGCGGCAGCTACAGCAGTAGCCGACACGCCAAACTTTTTCTCAAAAACTTTTACAAGTTCATTGAGGTCAAGCACTGACATCTTTTCAATCTCTTCTACAATCTTGGCAAATTTTGCCGGGACTTCTACAACTTCGTCTTTTTTTATTTCATCCATATTTTTAATTTTAATTTTAATTTTATAAAAAATCTTTTATGTACTGAAAAAGATTTTCAAATAACTACTACTAAGATTTCTTTTCTACTATTTGATTAAGAGCAATAGCCAATCTCTGTATAGGTGAATTGATGATGTTGACAAACATACCTCTCAAAACATTCAAAGATGGGATGGAAGCGATGCTCATCATTTCTGCTTGTGATTTAAATTCACCATCAAAAATTCCTCCTATGATTGATACTTTGCCTTCAAGTTTTTTCTGGAAGTCATAAATTGACCTCGCTGGAGCGATGAGGTCTTCACCATAAGCTAAAGCCAATTCCCCTTTCATGTCCGGAGCATTGCCTTTAATCTTGACACCATCCAGAACTTTTCTAAACAAAGATTTTTTGGCGACAACATAGCCGACATTTTCACTTTTCAAAGACCTTCTGATAATAGAGGCGTCTTTGACGAGCAGTTTGTTGAAATTCACAAACACCACCGTTTTGGATTTGGTGATTGCTTTCTCCAAACCAGCTATGATTTCTTTTTTCTTTTCTTTTGTAATTGCCATATTTTTAATTGAAAAATTGAAAGAAGCAAAGAAGGAAAAATTAAAAAATCTTTCCATCTTTAAATCTTTTCTTCTTTTAATTGTTACCGACCTTCCGGCTTAAAAAGCAAATCCGCCTATTGGCGGAGGAGTAATACAGAAAAACAATAAGTTTTTCTGGCATCTATTACAGGATATTTTTATGCCCCATCTTGAGGCAACCTGCAGTCTCCGAAGCCGTTACTTACATAATACCTAAATCCCAAATTTAGTCAAATCATCCAAAATTAGTTTGCCGAAACTGGTTGGGCTATTTGGTCCTCGCCTTTATCGTTAAAACTTGAAGTAAAATACATCAAAAACAAGCTGATGCAAATAATACACAGAAACCCAACTGTAAACTTAAAGAAAGTTTTATCAAAATA
>Ga0209541_10007970_pt1 | contig 17655 bp, 20 predicted proteins | sample RifCSPlowO2_01_FD_184027 | JGI IMG/M metagenome (GOLD analysis project Ga0209541, IMG submission 184027) | Groundwater microbial communities from Rifle, Colorado - Rifle CSP2_plank lowO2_0.1 (SPAdes) (version 2) | ecosystem: Environmental > Aquatic > Deep subsurface > Groundwater | place...
TCAAAAAGAAAGAGAAAAACTTTATAAATTAGGGAAATTGCCTCCGGAAAAAACATTTAGACGATAAATAAACAAATGTTGAAAGAAAAAATAAATGAAGATCTGACAGCCGCTCTTAAAAGCGGTGCCGGCGATATCGTTGCCGCTTTGAGGTTTTTAATGAGCATAATAAAAAATAAAGAGCTTGAAAAAAGAACAAAATTATCCAAAGAAAATAAACCGGCGGAAGAATTAGAAAAATTATCGGAACTTTCGAATGATGAAATCATTCCTGTTATATTAGGAGAAATTAAAAAACGCAAAGAGTCCATATTGCAATACGAAAATGGAAACAGAAAAGATTTGGCGGAAAAAGAAACTAAAGAACTTGAAATCATTAAAAAATATGCGCCGGAAGAAATGGGAGAAAATGAATTAAGGGCAGTGGTCAAGAAAAAAATTTCTGAAATGGGTGAAGTTACGGCGAAAGAATTCGGGGAAATAATGGGTTCTGTTATGGCCGAAGTAAAAGGCCGGGCCGGCGGCGACGCGGTGAAAAAAATTATTGAGGAAGAGCTTAAAAATGAAACATGAAATTTTAGTTTATAATCAGACCCGTAGCAAAGTTCCGGAAAAGTTCATATTAGATGTAATTTTAAGGACTTTTGACTTTTTAAAATTAAAACAGCCGGCAGAACTGGCTGTTTTAATTGTTAGCGCGGAGGAAATCAGGAAGTTAAATAAAATTTGGCGCAAAAAAAATTACACTCCCGATGAACTTTCTTTTGGCTTAAACAGCCGTAAGCAAGCTGGCAGAGCGAAATTTGCCAAAAAACAAAATAAGATGTTAGAATTAGGAGAGATAGTTGTTAATGTTAATAAAATTTCCGATAAAAATAATCTTTCTAAAATTTTGATTCACAGTTTATTGCATCTTTTGGGGTATGACCATGAAAGATCGACTGCTGAAGCCAAAAAAATGGAACACTTGGAAGAGAAAATTTTAAATAATTTAGAAAAAGTTTAGAAATTAGAAATTAGAAATTTTTTTAAAACATGTCTCGAGACGATATAATCATCGGTTTAGATATCGGCACCACATCGGTTCAAGTTGTGGCGGCTTTTAAAAAGAAAAATCAGGAAGCGCCCCAAGTTATTGGTTGGTCAGAAGTCTACTCGCGGGGCGTTCGCCGGGGCGCCGTGGTTGATATTGAAGAGGCGGCGGCGGCTATTCGCGAAGCGTGGCAAAAAGCCATAAGCCATGCCGGGATAAAACACAATGAAGCGGTAGTGGGAGTTGGCGGCGGCAACATTTTTGTCAGGCCGTCAAAAGGGGTGGTCATAGTTTCCCGCGCCGACAGGGAAATTAGCAGGGAAGACATCCAAAGGGCGCTGGTTCAGGCAGAGGCCATACCGGCCAGTCCCAATCGGGAAATTTTACACAATTTAGCCAAAGAATGGATTGTTGACGGCGAACGCAGCATTAAAGATCCATTGGGGATGTCCGGCGTTAAACTGGAAGTCGATACTTTGATCATTGAATGCGGGGCGCCGGCTTTAAAAAATCTCCGCAAAGCGATTGCTCTATCCGGCGTTAAAATTAAAGAGCTGGTTTTGTCGCCCCTGGCGGCCAGCTATGCCGTTTTAAGTCCCCGACAGAAAGAATTGGGCACTTTGGTGCTTGATATCGGCGGTAGTACCACCGGAATGGTTGTTTTTGAAGAAGGCGACATTTTTCACGCCGCGATTTTGGGGCTCGGATCGGCGCACACCACCCATGATTTGGTTTATGGCCTTCAAGTTGACGTTGATACGGCCGAGAAGATCAAAAAACTCCACGGTTCGGCTTTGGCGGAAAGCACCAGCTCAAGAGATATGGTTGATCTTAAAAAATTGGGTGGCGACAATTCTATCCAGAGGCGCGAAATTGCCATTATTTGCGAGGCCCGATTCTCCGAAATTTTTGAAACGGTTCAAAAAGAATTAAAAAAAGTTGGCCGAGCAGCAATGTTGCCGGGGGGTGTCATTCTAACCGGCGGCGGCAGTAAAATTCCCCGACTGGACAAATTAGCTAAAAAAGAATTAAGCTTGCCGGTAAGTCGTGGAGCGGCGCAGAAAATCTTAGGCCCCGAAGAAATTATCCAAGATCCGATTTTCGCTACGGCTTTGGGATTGGTAATCTGGGGTTTTGACGAAACCTACAACCGCGTTATAATGGACGATTCCGTTCCCTCCGGCGTTCTCGGCTGGCTCAAAAATTTAATTCCATAATTTTTCATTTTTACTTTTAAACTTTAAACTTTTAATTTGCAACATGCCTCGAATTAAACCGGAAATAGAAACATTCGCCAGAATTAAAGTTGTTGGCGTTGGCGGCGGTGGCGGCAATGCTGTTAGCAGAATGTTTAATGCCCAAATTAAAGGGGTTGATTTTATCGCTATCAATACCGACGCCCAAGATCTTCACCACGCCAAAGCTCAAACAAAAATCCACATTGGGAAAAACCTGACTCGCGGGCTTGGCGCCGGAATGAATCCGGATGTGGGCCGGCAAGCGGCGGAAGAAAACCGCGATGAAATCGCTGACGCCCTAAAGGGCGCCGACTTGGTTTTTATAACTTGCGGCTTAGGAGGCGGCACCGGCTCCGGCGCCTCGCCGATTATCGCCGACGCGGCTCATGATGTCGGGGCGCTCGCAATCGCCGTTGTTACCAAGCCGTTTTTATTTGAAGGGAAAAAACGCGCGGCTATTGCCGAAGAAGCGCTGGTTGCTTTGCGCGACCGGGTTGACACTTTAATCACTATTCCGAACGACAAGGTTTTGAATTTAATTGATAAAAATACATCTATTGTTGATGCTTTTAACATTATTGACGACATTTTAAAACAAGGAGTTCAGGGCATTGCCGACTTAATAACTTATCCGGGCATTGTAAATGTTGATTTTGCCGACATTAAAGTTATTATGTCTTCCGCCGGTTCAGCTTTAATGGGAATTGGCAGGGCTATTGGCGAAGATCGGGCCGCGGCGGCGGCCAAAGCGGCGATTAATTCACCCTTGCTTGATATTTCAATTAACGGGGCGCGAGGCATTTTATTTAACGTGTCTGGAGGAGTGGATTTGGGGATGAACGATATTAATGAAGCGGCCAAGGTAATAACCGAATCTATTGACTCGGAAGCAAAAGTCATTTTTGGAGCCACTCACGACAGTCGACTTAAAAAAGGAGAAGTAAAAGTAACGGTGGTGGCTACCGGTTTTGACACTAATAAGTACAACGGGAGTGGCAACGGCAATAATCAAGTTGTGTCGCATGTTTTGTCTCCCTACGGGAGATCCCCCGAAGGGGGAGAAAATTCCCTGCCGCCAAAAAAACCGGCGGTTAATATTGAAATTATTGACGAAGAAGAATGGGATATGCCGGCATTTATGAGAAGAAAGAAAGATAAAGACGGGGATGACAAAAAGTAAGATATTTCTGTTTCTCTTATTGAGTTTCATTGTAGGAGTGTTTTTATATTCATTGATCAAGGTTCCGATCACTGTGATGGTCGGAATTTTTATTTTTGGATTTTTATTTTTAATTTTTTCTTTCTTTAAAAAAGATCGCCGGAAAATTATTTTCGGATTCTGTATTTTAATGCTGGCTTTCGGCGTTTGGCGCAGCCATGAAATTATGAGCCGTCGCCCGTCGGAAATTTCCCAGAGTTTTATAGTAGGACAAAAGGCGGATTTTAATGGCGCGGTTGTTGAAGAGCCGGACCGTCGGTCGGATTTTGCTCAGTATGTTTTAAAAAATGAGCGTTTTGGCCGGATTTTGGTAAAAACCAATCTTTATCCGGAATATTTTTACGGCGATATTTTAAAAATTTCAGGGAATTTGGAGAAGCCAGAAAATTTCTCAGGATTTGATTATCAGAATTATTTAGCCAAAGACAATATATTTTTAATCAGCCGCAATCCTGAGATAACGCTTTTAAATCGGCCGGAATCGTTAAATTTTTACGCATATCTTTTGATTTTAAAAAAGAATTTCATTGCCATTATTGATAAGATTTTATCGGAACCGAAATCTTCCTTCTTGGCCGCACTTCTCGTGGGCGCCAGGAGAACTCTTCCCGATAATTTGACGAGTGCTTTTAATATAACCGGCACCAGCCATATAGTGGCTATTTCCGGCTATAATATTTCTATTATCAGTATTATGATGCTAAATTTTTTAAGTTATTTACTTCTGCCGCGGCGGCTGATTTTCTGGATTGTTATTATTAGTATTTTGATGTTTACGTTAATTGCCGGAGCCGGCGCTTCGGTGGTTCGCGCCGCCATTATGGGTGGCCTATTGGTTTTGGCTGGTCGCGAAGGCCGGTTTTACTTAGTGACTAACGCCATTGTTTTTGCCGGCGCCGCAATGCTGTTTGCGAACCCCTATCTTTTACGCTATGACACGGGTTTTCAGCTCTCATTTTTAGCCGCTCTTGGATTGATTTATTTGGCGCCTCACTTCAACCGCTGGTTTGCCGGTTTGCCAAATTTTTTATCTTTCCGCGCCAATTTATCTGCTACTTTATCGGCTCAAATCATGACTTTTCCTATAATTTTTTGGGAGTTTGGCCGCGTTTCTTTAGTTGCCACGCTGGCCAATGTTTTAATTCTGCCGGCGATTCCAACGACAATGCTTTTTGGATTTTTATCCGGCTTGTCGGGGTTTATTTCGCTTAAAATCGCGGAGATATTAATTTTGCCGGCCTGGTTTCTTCTTTCTTATCAAATTTTTGTGGTAAAAATTTTAAGCATTTTGCCTCTGGCTTCAATATGAATCCCACGCGTAACGTATACAAATTACAAATAACAACATTTCTAAAAGCGCTAACTATAATTTTGGCGATCATTGCCGTTATTTGGTTTTTGGTTTTAAGCGATAAAAATAACCGGACGCTTGAAATTATTTCTTTTGATATCGGTCAAGGCGACGCTATTTTAATTAAAACGCCGGAAAATCAAACAATGCTTATTGACGGCGGGCCGAATAATAAAGTTCTCCAAAAATTAGGGCAATATTTGCCGGCACTCACCAAGCGGATTGACATTGTTTTATTGACCCATCCTCACGCCGATCATGTTACCGGGCTCGTTGAGGTTTTAAAAAGATACAATGTCGGCGCGGTTATTCTAAGCGGCGCCGATTTAAAAACCGACGTTTATTCCGAATTTTTGAAAGTTATTACAGAAAAAAATATTCCGGTTGTCATCGCCGAAGCGGGGGAAGCGATTCATTTTGGTTCCGCCATTGCGGGATTAGAATTTGATATTTTGTCGCCGGAGCAGGCAGGGGATTTGGTTTTTAACAAAAAAAGCGAGGGATTTGGCAGCGGCGGGAACGACGTTAATGACACTTCGGTTGTCGGCAAACTGATGTTTAAAAATTTTTCCATATTACTGACGGGCGATGCCACTTCTAAAATAGAAAACCGGCTTTTAATATACGGCGAAAATTTAAAATCGGATATTTTGAAAGTAGGCCATCACGGCTCAAAGTACTCTTCTTCTCTGTTGTTTTTAAAATTTGTTTCGCCAAAAGCCGCGATTATAGAAGTTGGCGCCAAAAATCGTTACGGCCATCCGTCGCCGGCGGCTTTAAGCCGTCTTCAAATGGTTGATTCTGAAGCTTTCAGAACCGACTTAAACGGCGACATTAAAATTTTAACCGACGGTTTTACAACTAATATTTTCACCGAAAAATAATATATGCATCACAAGAATCCTATAGGGAGCTTATGATGCAAAATAAAAAATAATAAATCAAAATCTGATAAATAAAAATTTATCCGCATAAGATTCCTCGAGGAAAGATATGCGGATAAAATAAAAACCCGCGTGTAAGCGGGGTTATTTTTTCGTTTCGTAGTTTTCAATCCAGGTTTTTATTTCGGAAAAATCTTTATGCTCAATCGGAATACTATTTTCTATCGCGACTTTCATATCGCTAACCATTCCCGAAGAAGGCGCTTCATCTTTATCTAAATCCAATATTGTCCACAACCTATCACAATTAATCAATCTGACTTGGCCGATTTTCATTCCTAATTCTCTTTCTTTAGCCATTGAATCATCTAAGAATTGGGTAAAATAAATCGTTGTCGCTTCCGGATCATATCCGTTTAAGACAGCGTATCGGGCGGCAACTCTGGCTCGTTTTAGGTTCTCCACATATTCCGCGGTGGCTTTACATGGGTCATTGCTTTTAGGCCGCAAACGGATGCAAATAAAAACTTTCGGTATTTTATTTTCCATGTGTCTCCCACCTTTCTTTAAGGCCGTTGGCTTTAGGATTATCAAATTTTTTGGCTAAAGCCAGAATGATATTTTCAAAACTTTTACCTAGCGTTGGCTTAATATCCTTATAGTTGATGATTACAAATTTTTTGAAATTATTAGTGCCGGAAAATGCAAAAAACATTCCGATATCAAAAATAGAACCCATGCTGTTTTTATCGTACCAAATATGGATTTCGTCGGCCCAAAACATCTTTTCACGGTTATATCCGCAAATAGACATTCCAATTTTGTCAGTTTTCTGGTGGGGGTTATCTCTTGCCGGCCAATAAACATCATAGCAATTAGCTTCAAGCCAGGAAACGTATGCTTTAATGGCATTTTGATTTTTCGTCCATTCATCTTCAACCCCAAAAAACAACCAAACAATACTCTGTGATATACGTTTTAAAAATCCAATCCGATGGCGTCTAACAGGGCAAATTACAAATATTTTCTTTTTCGCCACTTGGAGCTCCTTATTTAATTTTTAAAAATCAATATAAACCAATTTAAATCAATAAAAATTTGTTGTCAATAAAAAATTATAATGATACTATCTGTTAGTAATGCGTTGGTATTATTATGGAAAATCTAAAACAAGAAAAAACATTGATTCTCATTAAACCGGATGGAGTGCAGAGAAGTTTAATCGGCGAGATAATTAAGCGCTTTGAAAGAAGTGGTTTGAAATTAATCGCGCTTAAAATGGCCATACCGACAGCTGAATTAATCGAGACGCATTATTTGACCGATCCGGAGTGGCGAAGAAAAACCGGAGAAAAAACAATAGAGTCGTATAAAAAAAGAGGCAAAAATCCTCCGTCAGTTGATCCGCTTGAAATTACTAAAATTGTTTTGGAAAATTTAAAAAAATACATGTCTTCGGGGCCGGTAGTCGCGATGGTTTGGCAGGGCCTCCATGCTGTTCCGATTGTGCGAAAAATAACCGGTGGAACCGAACCGCTTACTTCCGATGTCGGTACGATTCGCGGTGATTTTACGATTGATTCTTACGAGATCTCCGATATTGACAGCAGAGCGGTAAGAAATTTGATTCATGCTTCCGGCTCTGTTGCTGAAGCAGAAAAAGAAATTCCGATTTGGTTTAAAGATGAAGAAATTTTCAGTTACAAATTGATACAGGAATCGATTTTATATGATGTTAATTTAGATGGTATTTTGGAATAATTTAAAAAATGCCAAATTTATCTTTAAAGCGGCTTTCCCAGCCACTAAAAAATCTCTCCTGTGAGAGATTTTTTAGTGGCTTTCGGGCCGCGGGGAGTTGAACCCCGGCTGCAAGACCCCCAGCCTCGCGTACTACCGTTATACTACGGCCCGTGATTTTATTTCTTCTTTGTTTTAGCCATCGCTTTAATGCACTTGGCGCAGGCCTTTATTCTGGTTTTACCAGACGCTAAAAGCACCCATTGGAGGTTGGGATATTTTCTTTTTTTATCGGTAGGGTTATACTTACCGCGGAGCTTATTTCGTGGCGTTATTAAAGTCGAGGTCTTGCCGCATATTGAGCAGTTTTTATTCATATTAGGCATGGTCATATATTTCTAACATAAAGCAACATGACAAATCAAGCCATATTTTTTATTTACGCTTTGGTAGTTTTGCTTTTTTCCGCTATATTGCACGAAATAAGCCATGGTTTTTCCGCCAAGCTTCAGGGCGATGGCACCGCTGAAGCGGCCGGCCGGCTTACTTTAAACCCTTTGCCGCATTTAGATCCTTTCGGTTCAATAATTTTACCATTTTTACTGGCCCTGCCGGCGCTTTTTGGCGCCCCGGTTATTATTATCGGCTGGGCCAAGCCGGTACCATTTAATCCGGCTAACTTGAAAAATAAAAAATGGGGGCCGGCCTTTGTGGCTTTGGCAGGGCCTTCGGCCAATGTTCTTCTAGCTGTTTTCTTCGGGCTTTTAATAAGATTTTTTGATTTGTCTTTTTTGCCATCGCTTGGATTTTTCATAGCGATTATTGTTTGGATAAATCTTCTTTTGGCGGTTTTTAACTTAATTCCGATTCCGCCGCTTGACGGCTCAAAAATACTTTTTTCTATTTTGCCCTATTCTTGGCGCGATTTTGAGTTTCAATTGGAACGATACGGTTTTTTTCTTATTTTGCTTTTTGTTTTTTTCGGTTTCGGCCTGATTCTGCCTTTGATATTCTGGCTTTTCGGGGTTATAACCGGTCAGCCCTTCGGATTTTGAAAAGTTGACAAATTAGGCAGCATCGGTTAGTATTAAGGCACAACAAGGAATCTCTGCTAAAGCGGGGATTTTTTGTTTGTCTAAAAATGTTTACATCATTAAAACTTAATATATTATGGCTTAATAAAGCCAAAGTAGTATTAGTTATTTTGGCTGTAACGGTTAATATGCCCATACATGAGGCAAAATCCGCGTGGGACTATAAAGATATATTGAAGTTTGTCGGTAATAAACCGGAAATAAGGCAAAATTTGTTTCTTATTACCGGCAATGATACCTTTATGAGCGTTAGTTCGCCTTTAGAGCCAAAACCGATAAAAGTTGTTTTAACGGCCTATTCTTCAACGCCCGATCAGACCGATGACACGCCTTTTATTACCGCTTCAAATACAACAGTCCGCGATGGTGTGGTGGCGGCTAACTTTTTAGCTTTTGGAACTAAAGTTCAAATTCCGGAAATTTTCGGCGATAAGGTCTTTACCGTTGAGGATAGAATGGCGAGAAAGCACAACGACAAAATTGATATCTGGTTTCCGGAACGGCAATTAGCGAAAAACTTTGGCATTCAAGAAGCGGAAGTGATTGTATTGGAATAAAATTTTTGTCTTGATGGGCGAGGAGGGACTCGAACCCTCATAGTCTTTCGACTGCAACATTTTAAGTGTTGTGCGTGTACCGATTTCGCCACTCGCCCTTAATTAAATTTTGGGAGGCCTCGGGGAGAATCGAACTCCCGTATAGAGCTTTTGCAGAGCTCTGCCTTGCCACTTGGCTACGAGGCCTTATGATTTTTTAGAATATTTTGCCACAAGTTTTAACACTGAGTCAATTGTGCCTTTGCATCTGAAACCGGCCGCGAATTTGTGGCCGCCGCCGCTTCCGAATTTTTTCGCTAGCTTCGCCACATCGTAATTTTTATCGGGCCGGCTGCGCAGTTCGCCGCGGATTCTGTTTTCTCCTTCCTCAATAAGCAGTAAAGCAAAGAGGCCGTTTTTTAAATTTCTAAGCCGTTCCACAAGACCCCTTAAGTCATCCGTTGTTAAATGGCGACTGATAAGCTCATTCCTTTTAAACCACGAATAAACAAAATTTTCTTTTTCTTCATATTTGACGCGGCTCAATATTTTCCCCGACAATTTAAGCGCTTCAAACTTCACCTGGCCGCTTAAGGCATTATCAATTTCAACCGGTTTTATTTTAAATTCTTTCATTAATTCTGCCAATATTTCAAGCGGCTTCGGGTTGTCGGTATATTTAAAAAATCCGGTATCGGTTAAAATGCCAATCGCTAAAGCATAAGCGATATTTTTATCAATTTTAAATTTAATGGTTTTCAAGTAATCGTAAATTATTTCCGATGTTGAAGAGTAAGTTGTGTCAATGATGCCGAAATTTGCTCCTTGATCGGCAACCGGATGGTGGTCAAAAATTAAAATTGGAATTTTTGGGTATTTTTTAAAATAACCGTCAAGCCCCAAACGCCATTCCGAACCGTAATCAAGGCCAATGATTAAATCATAAGGCGTTTTCGGGTGTTTTGATTTTATTAATTTGACGCCGGGAATAAATTTTAACGATTCCGGCACTCCGGAAATTGAAAGAAGATAATTTTGTTTTTTAATTTTTTTAAGATACATTCCCAATGCCGCCAAAGAGCCGATGGCGTCGGCGTCCGGCCCCTGATGAACAGCCACAAGGATTTTTTTGGCTTCTTTAATTATTGTTTCTATTTCTTTAAAGCTTAGATTGCGCATGTTATTTCTCTTTTATTTCTTTAATCAATTTTTCCACTTCTGATGCTTCTTCCGGATTTGTGTCTCGCTTAAAAATTATTTTTGGCACTGGTCTGATTTTTAATTTTTTATTCAAGAGTTGCTGGATTTGATAAATTAGACGGTTTAATTTGCGAAATGCTTCGTTTGCTTCGTTGTCTGGGTAAATGCTTGTAAAAACGGCGGCGGAAAATAGGTCTGGCGCGGTAATAACTCGGGTAATAGTTACCAAAACGCCCGGCTTAACGTCTAAAAAATCAAAAATAATTTTGCCGAGTTCGATCTTAATCAATTCGTTAAATCTTTTAACGCGCAGCTCACTCACAATAATTTTTTAAATAATACAATTATATCGCTTATGGCAATTTTTGGCTCGCCGAAATCAACACTAATTCCAGCTTCTTTACCGGGTAGAACTTTGCCTACTTCTTTTTTATCGGCCTGTAAACTGATAATCCTTCCTCCACCGATTACTATTTCATTTCTCATGATTTCTATTCTCACTCCTTTCACAATTTCGCCGGAAATAACTTTACCGCCAACCACTTGCCGATTTTTTTCCTGGCGGAAAACAGCGAGAACTTGAAGTCGGCCGATTTCTTCTCTCGAGAGCTTAGGTTTTAATTTTTCTTCAATAACTTTTTTGGCGTTGTCTAATACCTCATAAATTATACTTCCGGAAATCAGGGTTATTTTTTCCTTATAAGCGCTTATAGCCGGATCAATTTTTACGTTGAAAGCGATAATTATCGCGTTTGCAATCAAAGCTGTTTTAAAGTCGCTTTCACTGACGTTGCCAGCTTCTGATTTAAGAATTTTGACATTGGGTTGATCGCCTGTAACGGAGAATGCCATTTTCTCAAAGTTTTCTTTTATGGCTTCTGCGGAACTTTGAACATCGGCTTTGATGACTATATAAAAAGTAGGATTTTCGTTTTTCTCTCCGCTTGTTACAAGCGATTTTTCAATGATTTCGCCTATTTTTTTTGCCGCCTTAAGCGCCGGCGTAAACGGTATTTTATCAGTTGCGAATTTTTCACCAACAAGAGGAAGTTCGTTCCAGCCGACAGCCGAAACCGGAGAAGAAAAAGACGCTTTTTTAATTGAATTGCCCAAAAAATCTTCAAGAATCTTAATTTTGCCGCTGGCGGCGCCGCTTAAAATATAATCGCCGACTTCTAAAGCGCCATCCAGTATCAAAAGCGATACTACGAAACCGCGGCGAGAATCAAGATTGGTTTCAATCACAATACCTTCGGCAGGGCTGTTTAAAGAGGCCTTCAGTTCGCCCATATCGGCCAGAAGTTCAATTAAATCCAAAAGTTCGCTTACGTTTTTTCCGGCTTTGGCGGAAATTTCAACTGAAGGAATTTTGCCGCCCCAAGATTCAACTAAGATGTCGTTTTCCGATAATTCTTTTTTTACTTTTTCTGCGTTGGCTTCGGGCTTGTCGATTTTATTGATCGCGACGATAAAAGGCAGTTCGGCTTTTTTGATATGTTCTAAAGCTTCTATTGTTTGGGGCTTTACGCCGTCGTCGGCGGCGACAACTAAAACGGCGATATCCGCGGCTCTGGCGCCGCGGGCGCGCAGTTTAGAAAATGCTTCATGGCCGGGAGTGTCTAAGAAAGTGATTTTTCGGTTTTTATGGGTGATTTCATAAGCGCCGATGCGCTGGGTGATGCCGCCGGCTTCATGCTCGGCCACATTGGTTTTTCTGATGTAATCCAGTAATTTGGTTTTGCCATGGTCAACATGGCCCATTATTACCACAACGGGCGGCCTGGAAACCAAGTTTTTATTTTCTGTGTCTTTCATGACTCGCGAATTATAAAACAAAAACCGCTATTTTTCAAGTTAAAGCTTCATATTGTAATTGCGGGGCATTCTCGCACCGATCCGGAAATTCTCAAAAAATTAGTTTCGGAAACGGATTCAATAATTTCTAGTTTCAAAAAATAAATCAAATAAACCGACCTTCGCGGTCGGTATTTTATTTGCACAAATTTCAATATTTTTCAATAAAAAATGTTGTCTGCGGTGTGTGTCGGTCTAGAACTACACCAATGTGAGCATTATAGGGCTTTTTAGGCGATTTTTCCAGAGGACAGTTTGAGGTGTGTCGGTCGGAGGTTTTTTTAATTTTTAAATTGAGATATAATATTTATATGAATCTAGTATCTATATTTGAAGCATCAAAATGGGCTTCTGCGCTTCTTAATAAAGAAGTGTTATCTACAAATATTTTGTATCTAGTTCAATATGGAAAAGTAAAAAAACATGGAGAAAATGGTTCAACCATGGTTGATTTGAATGATTTAAAAAAATATTACGATTCATACAACGGAAGCAGGGAGATTAGTTGGAAAAAAAGGCTTGGAAATGATTTAAATTGGACACTTTCTTTTGATAATTTGTGTGAAAGAGATACTACAAAACATGTCCATCGACTTCACCCATATAAGGGCAAATATATTCCGCAACTTGTTGAGTATTTTATAGACGCTCATACTGACAATTTCAAAAAAGAAACGTATTTTAAACCCGGGGATATTATTTTAGATCCATTTTTGGGCTCTGGGACAACTATCATCCAATCGCTTGAAACAGGCATCCATTCTGTAGGTATAGACGTTTCAGAATTTAATTGCATGATCGCAAGTTGCAAGGCGGCACATTATGATTATGAATATTTACAGCAAGCGATAAAAAAAATGCTTGTCTCGGTTGATTTATTTGAGCATAACTACAAGATTCAAGAATTTGAAAATGAGCTTTTAGCAGAACTTGCGAAATTTAATCAACGACATTTTCCAAGCTATGATTTCAAATATAAAGTTAATCAAGAAAGTTTTGATGAAAATAAGTTTGCCATAGAGAAAGAAAAAGAATTTTTACCTATTTATCAAAAACTGCTCAAGAAATACTCGATTAAATTAAAACAAGATAAGTCATTGTCGTTTCTTGATAGGTGGTTTATAGAAAACGTGCGCAAAGAAGTTGACCACGTTTTTAAGACGATAAGACAAGAGAAAGATATAAAAACACGAAAAATTCTCGCTTTGATTTTAAGCAGAACAATCAGATCATGTCGCGCTACTACGCATAGCGATTTGGCGACCCTAAAAGTGCCCCAATTTACAACTTATTATTGTTATAAACACAAAAAAATCTGTAAACCGCTTTTCTCCATCGCAACCATGCTTAATCGTTATGTCTTTGACACCTTAAGTAGAATCAGAGAATTTAGTAGATTACGAAAACAGGTTTATTATTCTGTTTTAGCAGATGATTCAAGGACTATAAATATTTTTAAAAAAATAGAAGAACAAAATCCCGAATTTTCTAAAATATTAAAAAAGCAAAAAATAGCAGGTATTTTCTGCTCTCCTCCGTATGTTGGGCAGATTGATTACCACGAACAACATGCTTATGCTTACGATCTGCTCGGATTTAAGCGTAAGGATGATTTAGAGATTGGTCCGCTTTACAAGGGGCAAGGATTGGAAGCTCGCCAGTCATACGCGCAAGGTATTGCAGATGTGTTAAATAACTGTAGACAATATCTAAAAACCGATTTTGATATTTTCCTCGTGGCAAATGATAAGTATAATCTTTATCCAGAAATTGCAGAGAAGTTGGGGATGAAGATTGTAAATCAATTTAAGCGGCCTGTGTTGAACCGGACAGAGCGAGATCGCAATCCTTATTCAGAAATAATTTTCCATTTTAAATCAAAATAATCTATGGCTTTATCTAAAGAACAAATAAATAGTGTCGAAGAAGTGCTGAAAGCAAGTTTACGCAACAAGTTTCAAAACTATAAGCCAGAACCGGCATCAATGCCTTTTCACACACGATTGCTTGGTAAAGACCGCCTCGCCTTATATTCTTTTATTCATTCCTTGAATACAAATTTTGGTACGAGTATCTTTGAACCAGTTGGTCTTGCTCTAGCACAAAAGAATTTTAAAATGGCCGTTTCGCAAGCTACGGCCGGAAATCAAATTAGTTCTGCTGCGCAAGCCGAAATCCAGAAAATAATTGACGGACTAATTACAGCAACAAGCACGCCGAATAAAAAAGAAGAAATTAAGAGAATACGAAAAGTCTGCCAAACAGGCGAGATGATTAAAGTAAAGCCGACAAAAGTGGACTTAATGTTTGAGTCAAAAGATGGTGTGTATTACTTGTTTGATATCAAAACGGCAAAACCAAATGCTGGTGGATTTAAAGAGTTTAAACGCACATTGCTTGAATGGGTTGCCGTTGTTTTGGCAAGCAATCCCAAAGCTGATGTGAATACTTTCGTAGCCATTCCATACAATCCCTATGAGCCCGAACCGTACACCCGGTGGACGATGCGAGGAATGCTTGATCTGGAAAATGAGCTTAAAGTAGCGGATGAATTTTGGGATTTTCTTGGTGGTAAAAATACTTATAGAGATTTACTTAATTGCTTTGAAAGAGTGGGTATTGAGTTGAGAGATGAAATTGACAATTACTTTAAGCGCTTTAATAAAAAATAGAGTTCGAACTTTTTAATGTTGGGCAGTTAAAAGGTTTTCGAGGGCTTATTTAGAAAGCTCAATTTAGGCATTTCGGTCAAAATTGTTTACCGATGTTCTTAAAATAATAGTTTTACAGGTTGCGCCAAACTCAATATTTATATTATTTTCCCCTATATTATACTTATTGGCGAATACCATCTTTACCTTTTGTTTCAAGATTCTTTTATTCTGTTCGCTCGTATGAAACAAGAAGTGATTACTCTCCCACTGAGGGTTTACTTCCCATAGAACGCCATCAATTTTTTTCCTATTGTCTGAATTATCCACAAAATCAACTGATTTTTCTATCTCTATTAAAAATAGATTCCTCTTGTACTGGAAATACTTCAAACAAACATCGCCCGCTACCGAACTCAAGAATGCCCATGGATAATTGACATTACTAGGAATCGGGAATTGATTTGAGTACTCAAACTGATCACATTCTGAAAAATGTGCTATATCACCGTAATCAGAACGATACTCCCAAAATTTTACGATCTTTCCTTGTTCTTCTTGAGTTAGCCCAATTTTCTCACCTGCTTCGTTTAATTTATCCTTAAAATATTTTTTATTAGAAAGTGAGTTGATTATAATTTCAATTGATTTGAAGTGGTCAAGAGCTACTTTTTCCGGGCTATCTAATACTAAATATCCGATAGAAGAACGGTAGAGATACTTAAGAGCGCGTTTTAGTATTTCATCGTGAAAATTATAAATCTCGTTTAGGAATTCTTCTGTATCTCCAGTCCTCCATTGATTTGCCTCAGGTCTATCAGGCAAATATATAGTGCCGCTTTCTAGTTTGAAATTAACTTCAGCTTCATTGCCAGACGAGTTAAGCGAATAAATTTTATTTACTTGATAAACATATGGAAGCAAACCGCCAAGCTTATTATGAAATTTTTCTCTTGCGTCCTTTAAATTCGTTATCGAAAGAAAACGACACAATTTATCAAATTGATTGATTGCAGCACCGAGAGCGCTATTCTCGTCGCATTCTTCAATGTCGCATATGATAATGTGTTCAGATTTAATATATACAGGATCTATGTAGGGCAGCGAGGTAACATAGGTTTTATAATCCATACCTTCACGTTCAGAAAAAACACTTTGAATTGGAGAAAAACTTTTTTTACTCTGTTCCTCGAATGTCATCTTTTTAATTTCTAAGTTAAAAAGTTTTCCGATCGGCAAAATCGGGCCATGAACTAATGCATATATTCGGAATTTATTGTTCATAATTTGCTATAGACTATCTCAGTCTCACAATCGTCTTGGGAGTATCGGTCTCTCGAACCGGTGCTCAGTACTGCGGAGGGGGTGAGATTCGAACTCACGAGTCCCTTTCGGGACGCCGCATTTCAAGTGCGGTGGAATAAACCGCTATCCGACCCCTCCCTGTTAGTAATATTTTTCAACCAACTTTTTTCTAAATAATGTTCTTCGAAATGACAGTTTGGGCAAATAAGTTCTAGATTATTAATAAAGCACAAACGGAGGGTACAGGATTCGAACCTGTGCGACGTTTTTTAGACGTCCGTGGATTAGCAATCCACTGCCATAAGCCTCTCGGCCAACCCTCCTTAGGACATTATTATACGTAAAAATCGGTGGTTTGTAAAATAAGAATCGGCAAAAAATAACGGCTGCAAAAGCCGTATTTAAAAATAAATTTTTTTCAAAAAGCAGGGTTGCCGGCGCGCCGATTAAAATTTCCCAGATTGTCATTTTTTGCCGTCTTTTTCCCGCAGTTTTGCGTTTCTGATATTTGTTTTCCTAATATCTGACGATATGAATAAACTAAGTAAAATTACGACGGTTAAAAGGAACATTCCAAAGATTTGCATTGTGTCCATAGCGCCCTGCCTTTTAATGAATTTAAAAACATGCCAAAGAACAATAATTATATTCTGCGCTTTTTCAGTTATTTTTGCAAAGGTTGAAGTGAGCAAGCGAGCTTCAACGGGTTGCCTGAAAATTTTTAGTAGCGAAGCGGGAAAAAAATTTTCTGTCAACCCAGTTTACCTTTAAATATCTATTTTACTTATGAATATTTAAGATTCAGTGTCTAATTGGAGTTATTTGTAAATCTATTTATTTTATGGTATTATAAATAAAAATGTGGGATTATACTAAAACTGAATACGAAAAACAGGCGGCCGCCGATCCGATATGGAAACTGGAGCGCCTTATTAATTATGGGTTAGGAGAAGAAAAAATTGATCGGGAGCTTCTAAAGCGGTTTTTACCAAAACTTCGCATACCGGAAAACCGTCGGGATTTTTTAGAGTTGCTTTTATGGAACAAGCCATTTTAAAACCATGGCAGGAAAAAGTCATTGCGCTTGTTGCTGGCGAGAAAAAAATGGCCGGTTTTTATCTGACGGGAGGCACGGCTCTCGCCGCTTATTATTTACGCCATCGTTTATCCGAGGATCTGGATTTTTTTTGTTTCGAAGAAGCGGATAATATTTTTCTTCACGCTTTTGCCGAACAGATAAAAACAGAAATCGGCGCCGAGAGTTTGCATTACGAACGGCTATATGATAGAAGTCAATATTTTTTTCATGTTAATAAAGCTGAATTCAAAGTCGAGTTCAGTCGCTATCCATTTAAGCAATTGGGAAATTCAGAAATCATCGGCGGGCTGAAGATTGACAGTTTTCGTGACATTGCCGCCAATAAGCTGATGGCGCTGATTGATCGTTTTGACCCTAAAGACTTTATTGATATGTTTTTTATTTTGAAAAAGGCAAAGCTTGCCGATGTCAGAAAAGATACTGAACTGAAATTTGGCATGAAAATTGACAA
>Ga0209541_10007972_pt1 | contig 17653 bp, 17 predicted proteins | sample RifCSPlowO2_01_FD_184027 | JGI IMG/M metagenome (GOLD analysis project Ga0209541, IMG submission 184027) | Groundwater microbial communities from Rifle, Colorado - Rifle CSP2_plank lowO2_0.1 (SPAdes) (version 2) | ecosystem: Environmental > Aquatic > Deep subsurface > Groundwater | place...
TTAAAACAATATTTGAATCTTTTCCTAAATAATCTGGATTTATTTGTAAAGTACTCACTTTTAAACCATTTCTTATTACATCAATTACACCATTAACATTAACAGCATCACCCTTATTCTTAACAAAAATTTTAAGTTCTGCTTTTTCTCCACTTACAACATCATTAATTTTAACACTAGTAATCTCAAAATTAATAGAACCAGAACCTGAAAAACCGCCACTATTATCTCCTGTACCTCCAAAACCAGCATCACTAACACCAGTTTCATTTGAAGTTACATTGGAAGAAATACCATCACAACTTATAAGATTTCCACCATTATCTATAATAATTCTAACCATATTAGCAACTTTAAGGCCCAACATACCACTAGAAAGTCTTTCTTCTGCACCAACTCGAATTTCATATTTTCCCGTAGGCAAATTACTAGGTAAACTTAAATCAAAATTAAATCCTTTTTTATACTCTCCCTCACTAAAAATAAGTTTATCTGTATTAAGATTTACATTAAACAAATCACTAAAACACTTGTAATCAACAATTGTATTTAACTCCATAGTCTTATCTTCATTATTTATTATAAATACTTCATAAGTATTTTTTACACCCTGTTCATATTTAACATTAAGAACAGGGGGTGATATCAAAAAAGCAGAAACACTAGAACTAATTAAAATAATAAAAAAGAATAAAAGTAATATCTTTTTAAACATTTTATCATCTTAAACTGATGCTGTTCCTACAAGAGTTACTGTAGAACTCTTAGTTCCTGTTGCTGGTTCATCAGCAGGCACTTTAATAGAAATCTCTACTAATGCTTCATCATTTATATTTTGATAGTGAAGGCGACCAATTGCTAAAACAGCATTCAATGGATTTCCAGTGGTAGGTATAGCCGTCCATATAGGATACAAAGTTAAAGAAGAACCAAAACACTCAGGACTTACACCAGGAGAATAACAAGCATCAACTCCCGTTAAATCAGGATCTGCAATAGCAGCTTTAGGTCTTACACTAAATTGGAAATCAGTTGGTTGTACACTTGAAGATTCCCATAAACTATTACTTGCATAAACACTAACGTCAACATCAACATTACCCTCATTCCTAACAACAAAAGGTTTAATAGAATCTCCTACAACAGCAGTAGATATACTCTCACCTGGAGATCTTGTTCCAAAATTAATACTATTAAAACCACTAACAAGACTTATACCTGACATTTGATCCACACCAACCTGAACTTGTCCAGAAGTTTGAGCTCCAGTAATATCTGTATAAAACTCTCCTAAAAAAACAAAAAACAAAAAAATACATACAACAACAAGCAACAAAGTAACAATAGTATTACCTCTTTTCATTTTCAATTTGATTTACCTCCTTATTATAAACATCAACTAAAACCTTACCAGCAGCATTATTACCAGGTAAAACAGTAACCAAAACCTCTCCACTCAAAGAAGAAGAGCCTTTTTGATTTTCTTTAACATTAGTTTTCATGTTAGAGAAAAGTAATAAAACAATAAAAAGTAATAAAACAACAACAATTAAATAAATCCAACTCTTTTTAAACCCCATAATACACCTCTTTCACTTGTAAAATAAGAGATAAGCATATATAAATATTTTTCCTTTTTTTAAAAATGAAGAAAGTTATAATAATTTCAAAAAAAGATCCAGCAAGTTTAAACGTAAAAAAACAATTAGATAAAATAAACATAAAAACTCAGGAAATTGAACAGGAACCAATTCGCGCAGAGAATATAGACAAAAAAATAGACGCAGATTTCTTTATTTTTGCCACAAAACACAGATCAGAAAAAGGAGTCAATTCATTGTCAGTTCACACCCCAGGAAATTGGAATAAAGCAGATTTAGGAGGTAAAGAAAAAACTCTCTGTACTTCATCCGCATTACTACAAAAAATAGCTTTTCTAAAATTGAGTGAATTAGCTAAAAATACAAATTATGAAGTAACTCTGGAATGCACTCATCACGGTCCTTTTCTAGAAAAACCCTGTATGTTTATTGAAATTGGTTCATCCTTAGAGCAATGGAAAGACAAAAATGCAGCACAAATAATAGCAAAAACAATACAACATCTTTTAAAAGACAATCATCAAATAAAAAAACAGGAGATAGCAATTGGTTTGGGCGGTCCACACTACAGCAATACTTTTAATAAAATTTTATTAAGAACAAATATAGCAACCAGTCATATCTGTCCAAAACACATGTTGCCTTACCTAACTGAAGAAATTTTGATAGAAGCAATAGAAAAAACACAAGAAAAAGTTGATTTTATCTTATCAGACTGGAAAGGTTTAGGAACAGAAAAAATAAGAATAATAAATCTTCTTAAAGAACTAAATTTAGATTATAAAAAATCAAAAGAACTTCTTGAATAGGGTTTTCATTGTAGAACAAGGTTTAACATAATACTAACAAAATTCTATCTGTGTTAAAAGAAGACCATTACCCTCACGATCTATAATTGTCCTTTTCCATCTCTCATAAAGAGGATAACCATTATCTTCATATAATGAAGATTTTGTATGGGGTTTCCCCTGTTGTGCTGCTAATTTAAAATCAAATGGCTCGGGTAAATACTCAGGAAATAATTCAAAAAAATTAATCATAAGAGGATATTTACTTGGAAACTCATTTAACCTCCGTACATATCCGCCTTTCCTTCCATGATTCCCGCCAGCAGGCAACAAGAAATAATGATTTCCTGCCCAAACTTCATGCCATGCTTCTCCACCACCATCAAATTTATCAAAGAATGAAACAAATTGTGCTTCTAAATTGCTCTTATTCTTCGCAACAGTGAGCAATTCTCTATAATCAAAACCATTTGCTATTTTATTATACATTCTTACAATTCTTGAAATTGCATCATTCTCTTCTCTCACCAAAGCATCAAGTTCATCATCTCCCATATGTTCCTTTTCATATAATTGAACATCTCCTATAAGAATTTCAACATCATCATGTACTAATGCTAACGTTCTTGCAAAATCAATGTTAAAATCATCCCCGTATGTAACCAAAATATCCGGAATTGCTTCTTCAAGATGCCACAAAACTCTTTGTGAATGGGTTAGAACATTTGTTCTATAGAACATTATTGGGGTAATATCATGGGTATATCTCTTAATCCTTGATAAAGCATCTTCTCTCCCAATAAAATCCTCCAAAATAATTGGTGCAAAATTCATATATTAGAAATAAAGATAATGATTTAAGTTAATTTATCCACTAAAGAATATACATAAAGAAAGAACAAATTATAACCCGGCTTCTTTCAAAATCTTCTTTCTACCCCAATTTAATTCGGGATCCCTAAAAACATTATTAAAGGCCCTTAAAATTTTTTCATCTTTAAGGCTAGGAATATTACCATTAATGCTCGCTAAAGTTCCAGGCATCAATCTACCAAATACAGGACCATCACCAATTCTAAAACCAGCCATTATCAAACCATTCCTAACATAAGTAGAACAACTGTACGTTGCTAATACACCATCCTCTGTAATCAATCTTCTTATTTCATTAAAAAAATCAACCGTCCATAACTCAGGATTTTTCCGGGTAGAAAAAGGATCTAAAAAAACAAAATCAAATTTTTCATCTAATTTTTTAATACTCTTTCTTGCATCACCAACCAACAAATTGATCTTAACTCTCTCACCATCATAACTTAAGTTTTTAGAGATTCTTCTTATAATATCAAAACTGGGTTTAATATAATCAGGAACTTTCAAATTACTAATCTTCTTCAGAATTTTGGAATCTTTTTCCAAACCAATTACTTCTATTCTACCATTATTTTTCAGAACTTCATGAATCGCTGCACAACTATTATATCCTAAACCAAAACAAATATCTAAAATTTTAACATTTTTATAAGTTTTAATGTTACACGGTTCAACATACTTTTTAAAAGCCTCTTGAAAAGCTCCACCGATAGTATGATACGCTTCCTTATAACTATCAGAATAAAAAGTATAACTATTGTCTTTTGTTAAGATTTTCTTCATTTTCAAAGTTCTTTTGTGAACGTTTCTTTTTAAGAAAAGTTCGCCGAGGCTGGGATTTTCTCAAAAGATTGCAAGTTGATGAGGATGCAATCCTTATATTTTGAACCCAGACGCCCCGAAGGGCCTGGATATCTACACAATCTTAGCAGTCTTACACAACGAGTTTGAAAACCTTGCTGGGTTTGAAAATAGTTAACCCTTTCGTTCAGTGCAATACCAGATTATGCGACCTCGGCTTAAAAGTATATATATGTACAATATTTTTAAAGATTTCTATAATAAAAAGGAAAAACAACAACATTTAAAAAGAAAGTCGATCTCATGAATAAACAGCGGGATAGGACAGCTAGGAGTGTCCGTTACTAGAAAAAAACTAGCGGAAGGGGCTCATAAACTGTTCTTGAGACACCCAAAATAAAAGCAATAACCGGCTTTTATGAGCAGAGGTCGAAGGTTCAAATCCTTCTCCCGCTACTATCAACATACCTTTGTCTAATCATCAAATATATCATAAAAAAATAAAAAATAAAAAGAATTCAAAAATCTATTTTAGATTTACCTCTTTTTCTTTGCTGCTTTCTTCTTTTTAGCCATTTAACTCACCTTCATTTTCTTTTAATCTCCATACAAGTGGATAATGAAAAAATTCAGAAACAAAATTTTTAAGCATTTATATTCACGTTTTAATATTATTAATTAAAATTGTAAAAACAAACTAATTTAAATAGTTTTCTATTATTCTTTAAAATTTTTCAAATCACCGAAGGAATAAACTGTATCTCCAACAATAAAAATTTTGAAGTTATCTAAACTTTTTTTCAGATACGGACTCAACAATTTCTCTTTTAATATGTTAATACCCTCGGTAATTAGATTAAAAGATGGCATAACTATAATTTTTTTATTTTCAAATTTACCTTCTAAAAAACATTTAAAGATCTCTTCTCTTCCACTATTTCTCAAACTAATAGCTGGATGTTCATGACCAATAATAACGTTCTTACAATCACTATTAATAATTTTATCGCCGTGACATATCAAAAAATCATCAACTTCATAATAATTCACAATTTTAATTCCTTTTTTGTAGGCTATGGGTCCCAAAATTGTATCATGATTACCCCTTACTAAAATAATTTTTTTAGAATAAGTTAATAAAAAATCCAACAATTGAATCGTATATCTCCATTCAGTATCACTTATTTTCCCAAATTCATGTTTTAAATCACCGTTAATAACTATCTCACTAACTTTAACAGAATCTAAAATTTTCTTTAATCTATCAACAGTTTCTTTAAATTGAAATCTAGGGATTAAAAATCCTTCTTCATTCAGGGATTCTTCAAAACCCATATGAATATCTGATATTACCAAAATCTTCTCTTTAACTAAATACAATGCCAAATCCTTAATCTTAACATTCTTAATAATCACAATAAATCACCTAAATGAGTATATACTCCATAATCTAAATATCTACGATAACAACAACAGACTACAGAATCATTAATAACAACTTCAGGATCTAAAACATCTAAATCAATTTTTAAATCTCTTAAGGTTGTTTTTAAATTTTCAATCAAAACCTTTTCAATTCCATCAACTATACCCACACTAACTCTACGTCTATGAGACATTAAAACAACCCTTAAATTACGAACCCTAACTTTATAATCACAATTTTCCATCTTTACCTAGTTTAACTAAAACCAAATTGTGCATTCTTTTTAAAAATTCTTGTTTGTCATCAATTTTTAAAATATCACTATAACCCTGTAAAACCAAATTAAACGCGAATGGACTTGGGATATATGTAAACTTCTCTTCAATTTTAATCTCACCTCGTTCTATTAAATTTAATATTTTAATACTATTATCTATATCCATTAAATCCTCTAAAACTTCTCGTCTAGTTTCTTTTAATATAAAAAAATCATTAGAGATTCTCCTTACAGCACTCATCAATATCATACTACCAACTTGCTGTCTGCCAACTCTTTTGCTCCTACCTTTGTATCTTCTTAAAATCATTAAAGCCCTTAAAGCACAATGTCTAAATCTTCTTTTAAAAACCTCACTCCTCTCTAAAGCCAATTCCAAAACTTTTCTTAACTCTTCACTTTTCAATAGTTTAAATGCTCCAAACATATCAATTTTTTCATCGCTAGTAACATAAAAACCATTATCATTTATGCCAATCTCAACATCTTTATGTTGTGTTCTTGAAATTGCATAAGCTATTGCTCTAGATAAAACATCATTAACCCGTCTACCATATAAAGTATGAAAAATATTATACTTTTTGCCTTTCTCATCTATATAAAGTTCCAAAAGAATTTTGTTTAAATGAGGTATAATCATAAAATTATACTGCTCATTAAAATAATTATAAATAGCTTCAGCAGCATTATCATCAACATACAAATAATCATTAACAAAATCTATTGTTTCTTTTTTCCCTTTTTTTAATCTTTGTTCCATTAATCTTCTAAACCTTTGAATTTCTAAAGCCAAATCAAAACTTAATGGTAACATTTCAGAAAACCAACTAGGTATTGTAGGCATTCTACCCGGTGCTGCTGTAACTTGAGCAACCATCCCTTTAGCATATTTAAATTTGTAAGTTTCACCACCTAAAACAAATATATCCCCAGAATTTAATTTCTCCAAAAAAGCTTCATCTATAGTTCCTACTTTTTGTTCATTAATTTTAACAATAACACTTGTTTCATCAGGTATAGTTCCAATGTTAGTCATATAAATAACTCTTGCTAATTTGCCCCTTTTACCAACCCTTCCATCAATTCTCCATATTTTTGCATAAACATTTCTATCTTCTAGAGTGCTAAACTCACCAGACAAATAACTTAATACCTGTTCAAAATCCTGTTTTTTCAAATCATGATAACAATAACTCTTTCTAACTAAATTAAATATATCCTTTTCATCCCAAATACCATCTAAAACCATTCCAAATATTTGTTGTGCTAATACATCCAACGCATTCTTAGGGATATGAATCCTGTCTATTTTAGATTCTAGAACATTTTTAAGCATAACAGAGCACTCTATTAAATCATCTCTATCCAAAACAATTACTCTTGCTTTAACTTTTTCATGTAATTTGTGTCCAGATCTACCAGCTCTTTGCATAAATCTAGCAATACTTTTAGGACTCCCCAAACAAATAACTAGATCAATATAACCGATATCAATTCCAAGTTCTAAAGAAGTACTAGAAACAATAGCTTTTAACTCACCATTCCTCAACATACCCTCAATTCTAAACCTATGTTCCTTACTTAAACTACCATGATGAGCACCAATCAAACTTTTCATTATTGGTGGCGGTCCTTCATCTAATTCCATATATTTTTTTGGAAATTTACTTTTTAGGTGATGAACAACCCTTTCTGTACCACTTCTTGTATTAGTAAATATCAGAGTAGTTTTATGTTCCTGGATTAAATTATCTATTAATTCATACATTTTTTTGCTTAAAGTTTCATAATCAATATTTATTAAATCTTTAACAGGGCTTAAAACTTTAACATCAAAATTTTTAATAAATTGAACATTAATTATTTTACAATCTCTATTACCTACTAAAAACTTAGCAACCTCTTCCAGCGGTGCAACAGTAGCACTTAATCCTACTCTTGTCATTCCCTCGCTCAATCTTTGCAATCTTTCCATACTTAAACTCAAATGAACTCCCCGTTTATTTTCAGCTAAAGAATGAATTTCATCTAAAATAAACCAATTAACATTTTTCAAATGTTCTTTAAACTTAGGAGATGACAACATCAAAGCCAAAGATTCTGGAGTTGTAATCAATATATGGGGACTATTTCTTAACATTTTTTGCTTTTCTTGTTGTGTTGTATCCCCAGTTCTAACATTTACCCTTATTCCTAACTTCTTTTCAGAAATATTTTCAATTTCTTCCAAAGGTTCTATCAAATTTTTAAAAATATCATTATTCAATGCCTTTAAAGGACTCACATAAACACAATAAACCCTATCTTCAAGAATTTCTTTTTCACTTAAATCAACTAATTCATTTAAAACACTCAAAAAAGCAGTTAAAGTTTTAGTTCCACCAGTCGGTGCACTCACTAAAACATTTTGCCTAGAATGTATCTCTCTAACAGCATATAACTGAGGCAAACTAAACTCCTTAAATCTTGAAAAAAACCATTTTTCAACAGTTTCATTCAATATCCTTTTAACTTCTTCTTCCTTATCTGGCTTATCTTTAAAAGTTATCATTTTTAAAAAAGAATAAAATTAAACTATTAAGATATAACTCTTCATAATTATTTTTATTTGTATGATATGATTTTTTAAGATGATCATTTTTCTCTTAAGGATTTCAGTGCAAGTTCCATTTCTTTCAAATGAGATTTCTCTAAATCTATTTCATATAAATCTGCTATCCTTATGATTATAAAAAGGATATCAGAAAGTTCATTCGCAATTTCTTTCTTTGATGCATCTTTGTATTTTGATTCTTGCCATCTTTCTGCTAGATAATATTTCTCTAGCATCATCACATTCTTGGCAAGCTCTCCAACCTGTTTAGAGAGTTCAATCATATTTCCTTCGATTCCCCATTTGCGCTGTTCAACTTCTTCAAATTTTTTAACAACTTTGAGTGTCTTATTTACAACATCTTGAAAAGTTAATGAGTTTTTCATTAGAATAAATTAAATTCGATAATATTTAAATTATTTGGTTTTAAATTAAACTGTTTATAAAACTTCCCATAAAAAATTATTTTCTAAGTCATAAACTTCAGTTTAATATTAATCCTAAATCCCATAATTCTCAACCAAAATTTTATAAATATATGCAATATGGTTTTGAAATAATGAAAAATATCATCATCTTAATGATACTGAGTATATTAATAATAGCTGGGTGTATGAAACAACAAACAAAGAATCAACTTCTAGATAATAAAGAACATGATAGTAAAGAACCAAAAACAGATATAACCCCCGATTTTATTCCATCAATAAAAGTAACCGAGATATCAGAAGAAACTGGAAAGGCAGACCAACATTATTGTATATATGACGAAAGCAGGAATAAAGTAGCAATAATTATCAAAGAAAATGGTATATATGATGATAAACAAGTTATTTCTAAATTTGATGAATACTTTTCTTCTGTTAAGGGTCATTTAGGTATTGATGATACTGGAGTTAACAAATTCAAAGGATCATCTGTTTCAGAATTTGATATCTTTATTGAAAATCTGGTTTTATATGAATATGTAGGATATATCATTGTAGTTGGATCAGACCTACCAATAACAAAAACTACTACTGACAGTTCTAACGAAACTGTCTTATTGCTTGATACTGGGAATATAGGAGATAAATACAATTATATTAATCAATTTCAACAACCAAAGTATAATAAAACAGGTTGTTTAGATGTTGCAATTTCTATAATTGTTTCTCCTCAGATCTACTCTAACGATGAAAAAAGACGCTTCGTTATTTCAACATTTACAAATTTCATAAATTACCATACAAATCCACAAGAGTTCTATAATACTTATAAAGATATTTTAGTAGTAGGATGGGACAACGATATCCCTTCTGGTGCTAAAATTGGAGGACATTACGGTCCTACTGATTACCAAAGCTCAGGTTACAGAGAAAGATACTTTTATCCAATGGAATATTATTTAAACACCGAATTTACAAATATTTACAATGCATTAAAAAATAAAAAACTCTTATTTAAATACGGGGTTCATGGTAGTAACACCATTATAGGAATAGGATTATCTGAACCACTTACAACTAACATTACCTTTAATAGTATTTATACCAGTCTTGACGAGTTTTCAAATTTCTCTGAGAAGAATGGACAATCAATGCTTTTTGTCAATATTGGATTTGCGTGCGGACAAAACACTTTATCAAGTGAGAGAAACATATTTTGTTGTTGGCCACAGCAATGGCTTAAATATGGTGTTTGGACTATATACACAATCCATGGTGATCCTTACCATTATAATTTTGATATGTGGCTTTCCGAAGAAAAAATAATTGGAAAAGCCTTAAGAAAAACAAAGCACTCTCAAAATATAATCTATGGAGATATTCTAGGAACTTTCCCATAATACATTTAAAACATAATGGTTTTTATTAAAAACGAAATCTTAAAAAAACAAAAGACTTATAAATTTATAGTTATTAGTACATTACATATTAAAGGAGAACACTAAAATGAGTAGTACGAAAGGAATAGATTTTTGTGTATACTTAAGTGAAAGAGACATTACAAAATTACTTTCAACTGATGAACAAAGAGAAGCATATGAAGAATACAAAGCAACAGAACTAGAATTAGCAAATGCAACATCTCTTATAGATAAAGCTGCTGCTACTGAAAAAGTATTCAAAGTGTGTAGTTCAATTCGAACAGGTGGATGGTTCGAGGGTAATGGTTTGCTTTTACATAGAATGTTTGTATATAGACAATTATTCTTAACAGTAAATTATAATCTTTCAAAAAAATATCAAGACGAGATGAAACTTACAGTGGCTTTATATAATCCAGAAATAGGGGCAGTAAGTGAGATACTAATGTCACAATCCTAAATTACAATTTTTAAACTCTATTTAACTCTTTTTTATTATAAACACAAAACTCTTCAATAATACATCTACCACACTTAGGATAAACAGTTGTACATACATTTTGTCCATAAATTACAAAAAGATCATTTATTATATTCCAATGTTTCTTAGGTAATACCTTAAGAAGTTCAAATTCGGTTTGTTCTGACGTTTTAGTATTAACCCAACCCAACCTATTTGATAAAACATGGACATGAACGTCAACAGTTATAGAAGGTTTACCATAACCCAAACCAACAACTAAATTAGCAGTTTTTCTTCCAACACCTTTAAACTTTAATAATTCATCAATTTCATCCGGAACTTTATTATCATACTCTTTAACCAATTTTTCACAGATTTCTTTTATTCTTCTAGCCTTAGTTTTATAAAAACCAACAGGGTAAATTAACTTCTCAATTTCTGTAACCTTTAATTTCAAAATATCTTCAGGTTTATCTGCTCTCTCAAACAATCTTAAACTAGCCTTAATAGTAACTTCATCTTTAGTCCTCAAACTTAATAAACAACTTATTAAAACTTTAAATGGGTCTCCATCTAAAGAAATTCTAGTGACAGAAGGCTTATTATACTTCTTAACTTCTTCTTTCAAAATCTTTATTATCTTTTCAATTTCCATACAAAAACCTTAAATATTCTCATTTAAATAGATTTCTTATGGTTTTAATTTGTGGTATTGATGAGGCTGGCAGAGGTCCTGTAATAGGCCCACTAGTGATTTGTGGAGTCCTAATAAATGAAAAGGATTTACCTAAATTACAAGCCCTAAATCCAAAAGATTCAAAATTATTAACATCAAAAAGAAGATCAGAACTTGAAAAAAGAATAAAACAAGTCGTAAAAGATTATAAAATAATAAAAGTTTCTCCAAAAGAAATAGACAACGCAGTAGAATCAAAAACTTTAAACTTAAACTGGTTAGAAGCAATAAAATGTGCTGAAATAATAAACTCTTTAAAACCAAATACGGTATTTTTAGACTGTCCTAGCAATAACATAAACGCCTTCTCAGATTATTTAAAAAACTATTTAGACAATAAAAAAACGTCACTAATCTGTTCTCATAAAGCAGACCAGAAATATATGGTAGTAAGTGCAGCAAGCATCATAGCAAAAACAACAAGAGACTTTGAAATAGAAAAAATAAAGGAAAAAATAGGTATAGATTTCAACAGTGGTTACCCATCAGATAAAAAAACTCAGGAATTTTTAAAGAAATATCACAATAAATTTCCAGATATATTTAGGAAATCCTGGGCTTCCTACAAAAATATAAAAAAAGCAAAACAAAAAAGTTTAGCAGAGTTTTAAAATGACAAAAAATAAGGGAGGTATTGGAACCGTAGGTTCTAATATAGGTGGACAAGCAGTTATAGAAGGTGTTTTAATGAGAACAAAAGACAAAGCAGCAATAGCCATAAGAAAACCCAATCAAAAAATAAAAATAAAGAAATTAGAAATAAAATCCTTTCAAAATAAATTCTTCAAATTGCCATTAATAAGGGGAATTATAGCTTTAATAGAAACGCTAATTCTGGGTATAAAAGCATTAAACTACTCGGCAAATGAAAATTTAGAAGAACCCGAAAAAAAACAAGAAAAGATTTCTCCAATTTACTTTATAATAACAGCTATATTTTCTTTAATCCTTGCTCTAGTAATATTCAAATTTATACCTCTACTGATAACACAAGCACTAACTAACAAAACCCTAATAAAAAACAAAATCTTATTTAATATAATTGAAGGTTTATTAAAAATAATAATTCTCTTTGCATACATTTTAATAATTTCAAGGATGAAGGATATACAAAGAATTTTTCAGTATCACGGAGCAGAACATAAAGTAGTAAATTGTTATGAAAACAAACTGCCATTAACGTTACAAAACATAAAAAAGTTTTCAACGATTCACACAAGATGCGGTACTTCTTTCATTATTCTAGTTTTGATAGTGAGTATAATAATATACTCATTTCTCCCGAGTGATGTAACTTTTATTAAAAAATTGACATATAGAATTCTATTATTACCATTAATAGCAGCAATATCTTATGAAATAATAAAAATAAAAAAGAGTAACTTTTTAATAGAAATATTAACATATCCGGGAACTTTATTACAAAAACTAACAACAAAAGAACCGGATGAAAAACAAATAGAAATTGCTGTAAAAGCATTAAATGCTTTAAAAGAATAAAAAAGCAAAAATATATATACATACCAGTATTTAGTATACTTAATCATCAAAAACTAAAAGGAGGTGTATAGTTTGGATATTAACTCAAATAATAGAACTTTGATTTTAGTTGTGATTGTATTATTCGTTATTGGTATATTATTCATCAGTAAAAATGCTACAACAGGAGAAGCAGTAAGGCAAAAACCAGAATGTAATGACAAGATAGACAATGATGGAGATGGTTATTGTGACTTTTTAACAAGAAAAACAGTGTGTATCAATAAATCTGTTATACCGGGAGATGTTGATTGCGCAAACAAAGAAGATAATAATGAATCGCCAGATTGTGAACCAATTCCAGAAAGATGTGATGGCTATGATAATGATTGTGATAGTTTAGTTGATGAAGATTTACCTATAGTATGTAACTCTACTGTTGACTGTGGAATACCAAGATGGACAAGCGATTATTATTGCGGTCATGACGGAAATGTTTACAGAGATTCAATAAGTTATCAATGTAATTTCCCAGGAACATGCAGTTCCAGTTGTTCGAGTCAAACAACAAGTCAGTTAATTGAACAATGTTCAGCAAGGTGTTTGAATGGACAGTGCATTAGTGGAAATACAACTAGTGGGAATACAACTAGTTAATAAAAACAATTTTTTCTTCTTTTAAAAATTTAATTTCCTCCCAACATCTTTTTTCATCAATAAACAAACTCTGCTCTCTTTTTTCTCATCAACAAGTTTGATATCTAATCCCTCAGCTAACTCTTTACTAAACTCCTTAATCTCTTCATGCTTAGGCATTGCTTCATAAGGCAATTTAGAAAAACCAACCGGCATAAACGCTTTTGTTTCTAAAAATTTAAAATCAACGTCTTTTAAAATACTAACATAATCTTCAACATTTAACATATTGGCATTTTTAGCTAAAGTTAATCTAACAGTGCCTCTATCAAATTTACCAAGTAAACTCAAACTTTCCAAAATTTTATCCCACAATTTATCATTTTTAGGTTTACAAACTTTCGTAAAAATACTTTTATTTGGAGCAGGCAAAGTTATATACAATTGAGTGGGTTTAACTTTAATCAACTTCTTAATCATCTCAGAAACAGTTCCATTTGTAACAATAAAACTAGTCATACATCTACTTTTAATCTCTTCAACCATCTCAGGTAGTTTAGAATACAAACAAGTCTCTCCAGTTAAACTTAAAGCAACATGCTTTGGTTTAAAGCTCTCTTCTAATCTTTTTTTATCAACATCTCTGTTGCCTTTAAAACCCTGTAAATACAAAATTTGCTCTTTAATGAAACCACTTAAAATTTCCTTAGGTTCATCGGTTTTACCAAACTTCACTTTTGTCTTACTAACATCTCTCCAACACCAATCACAATTCAAAGTACAAATATCCTGAGTAACACTTGCCTGTATACACCTCCAACTACTTATTCCGTAAAACTTATGTTTATAACAAGTATCCTCCTTCCTAATAGCTTTTTTACACCACAAACAAACTTTAATACTAGAATGATTTCCAACTAATCTATAACCCTGCTTTTCTAAATCTTTTTTTCTAATTTCTATCATATTAATCACACCCGACAAATCTATAAGAATTTGCCTTTATATTTAAATATAGTCTTAACAATAAAAACATTTAAAAATAACCTATTTAATTAAAATCCCATGACTATTATAAAAAGCTTAAAATTAAACGGCTTTAAATCTTTTGCTAAACACACAGAAATTCTATTTGGAACTGAATTTAATTGTATTCTTGGGCCAAACGGCTCTGGTAAAAGCAATATAATGGATGCTCTATGTTTTGTCTTGGGTAAAACTTCAGCTAAAGGATTAAGAGCAGAAAAATCAGCCAATTTAATTTATAATGGTGGCAAAAAAGGAAACCCAGCAAAAACAGCAGAAGTAACCGTAACATTTGACAATTCTACTGAAAAATTACCTCTTAATGAAAAAGAAATAATAATTTCAAGAACAATAAAATCAAGTGGTACTTCTATCTACAAAATAAATAATCAAAAAAGAACAAGACAAGAAATTCTTGACTTACTTGGGGCTGCTAAAATTGAACCAGATGGTCATAACATAATCCTGCAAGGAGACATAGTTAGATTTACACAAATGAAACCCGCAGAAAGAAAAGAGTTAATTGAAGAAATAGCAGGCATTTCAGTTTATGAAGAGAAAAAACAAAAAGCAATGCAAGAACTAGAAAAGGTTCAATCAAAATTATCTGAAGCAGAAATAATACTAACCGAACGTGGAACTTATTTAAGAGAACTAAAAAAAGAACGAGATCAAGCAGTAAAATACAAAGAATTGGAAAAAAGAATTAGAGAAAGTAAGGCCACATTCATTCACAGAAAAATAAAAGACAAAGAAGCTAAAAAGGAAGAAATTGAAAAAAGAATTAAAGAAAACAGCGATTCATTAGAAAAAGTAGATTTAAAAATAAAAGAAGTAAATTCATTGATAAAATCTAAAAAGGAAGAAATTGAAACAATAAACTCAAAAATAGAAGTGAAAGGAAAAGAAGAACGAATAGAATTAAACAAAACAATAGAAGAAGTAAAAACAGAAATAATTCAAAACAAATCAAGATTTGATGTATGTAAAAATGAAATAACCAAAATAAAACAGAGAGAAAAACAACTTTATTTAGATATAGAAGAAATTAATAAAAAAATAGAATTTCTTAAAAACAAAAAAACACAATTAACTAACAAAACCTCAAAAAATCAAATAAACTTTCACAAAATAAAAGATTTAAAGAAAGATCATTCTGAAATTTCAAAAGAATTAAACAAGTTATTAAATGAAAATTCTATTATTTCATCTCAATTAACAAGAGCAAGAGAAGATATAATAAAAAAGAACGAAGAATTGTCAAAAATTAATGCAAGTAAAATTATGATCAGAGAAGACCTTTCTAAGGGCAAATCAATTGAAGAAATTCTTAAACTGAATAAAAAAGGTGTATACGGCACAGTATCCAAACTAGGAGAAGCCCTACCTAACTATTCACTTGCGTTAGAAGTAGCAGCAGGTTCAAGAGTAAAAAGTATAGTAGTGGAAGATGATAAAATTGGTGCTGAGTGTATAAAACATTTAAAAGAAAAAAAATTGGGTATAGCCACTTTTTTACCATTAAATAAGATTAAACCATCAAAAACAGATTTAACTATAGATTCATTAAAAAAAATACCCGGGGTAAAAGATCTAGCAATAAATTTAATAAGATATGATAAAAAATTCAAAACTGTATTCTCTTACGTATTCTCAAACACTGTAGTGGTGGATAATATATCAACAGCAAGGAAAATTGGTGTTGGAAGAGTAAGAATGGTCACCCTAGATGGCGATTTATTTGAATTAAGTGGTGCTATGGTTGGCGGATTTAGAAGGCAAACAAATACTGGTTTCAAAGAAAAAGAAATTGATTCAAAAGCTTCTGAAATAAACGAAGAAATTGAAAAACTAAAAACTTTAATAAACCACTCAGAAAGGAGTAGGATAGAAAATGAAAATAAAATTCTTGAGTTGAGAGAAAAAAGATCAGAACTAGAAAAACGGAGTATAAAAGAGGAACAACAAATAGAAATTGAAAATATAACAGAAATAAAAAATATAAATAACCAAATAACAGACATTCTAGAACCAGAAAAAGAAAAAATCCAGCTAATAATAAAACAAAATCAAAGAGATTTACAAGAATTCCAAAGTGAACTAGAAAAATTAGAAAAAGAACTAAAAATACAAAGTACTAACTTAAAAAATAAAGAAAAATTAGAAAAAGATTTCTATGATGAATATAAGAATTTATTCACAAAAAGGAATAAATTAACCCAAGAAGTTCAAGAAAAAGAACAAGGTATATCTAAAGAACAAGAAAGAATAAAATCATTCGAACAAAAAATAAATTCTTCATCAATAGATAGAGCAAAAATAGTAGCGGAAATTGAGGGTTTACAAAAGGAATTTGAACCATTCAAAGATGAAAAAATAAGAAGGAATATTAACAATGAAGAAATAATAAAAGAAATTTCTGAATTTGAAAAGTTAATCAAAGATTTAGGAAATATAAACCTAAAAGCATTGGAGATATATGAACGTGTAGAAGAAGAATACGGAAAAATTTTACAAAAAAACAATAAACTAAAAGAAGAAAAGAATGACGTTTTAAATATGATAAATGAAATAGAATCACAAAAAACAGAAGCATTTTTGGAAACATTTAATGTAATATCCAAAGATTTTAAAGATAATTTCTCACAATTAACTACAAAAGGGGAAGCAATACTAGAACTAGAAAACAAAGAAGAGCCACTAAAAGAAGGCGTTGACATAAAAGTAAGAATAGTTGGTAATAAATTTTTAGATATAAGAAGTTTAAGTGGTGGTGAAAAAACACTAGCAGCACTATCATTTATTTTTGCTATACAAGAACATAATCCTGCTTCATTCTATTTTTTAGATGAGGTTGATGCAGCACTAGATAAAAGAAATTCTGAAAAACTATCAAGATTAATCAAAAAATATTCCAAGAATGCACAATATATAATCATTTCACATAACGATAATTTGATAACAGAAGCAGATCATATTTACGGTATTTCAATGCAAGAAGACGGAAAAAGTAAAGTTGTTAGTTTAAAATTATAAAACTTACAACTTTTTTTTATCTTCCTTTTTTCCATTTCTTTTTATCGGCCTTTCCTCCAAATTATTTTC
>Ga0209541_10007973_pt1 | contig 17653 bp, 13 predicted proteins | sample RifCSPlowO2_01_FD_184027 | JGI IMG/M metagenome (GOLD analysis project Ga0209541, IMG submission 184027) | Groundwater microbial communities from Rifle, Colorado - Rifle CSP2_plank lowO2_0.1 (SPAdes) (version 2) | ecosystem: Environmental > Aquatic > Deep subsurface > Groundwater | place...
GTGAAGCGAGGCGGTGGCGGGGCTTTCGTGGAGCGTACGGCTTAATTTAGAGCCACCACGCACTCCGCGCGTGCGATTAGTCGGGATTGCTTTCAAAATAAGTTCGAATTTTGTACAATACACACCTCAAAGGTCTCGCATAGCGAAAGCCTTGAAGATGTGAGTATATTCTGATGTTTTATTTGTACAAAATATGAAATCAAAGATCTTAATAAAACAAATTATAGTATTGATTATTATCTTAGGGATTGTGCTATTTTTAATAATTATATTGGATTTTATTTCAAAAAATAAAATTCTGGATCTATTTAAGCGTAATACAGAAAACTCTATGCTTTCTGATACTGCCAACGTGCCTGTTCGTCTTGAAATACCATCTATAGGTATTTATGCACCCATTGTGTATGTGGGCGTTACTCCAGATGGTGCAATGGATGTGCCAAAAAATCCTAATGAAGTAGCTTTATATAAATTTGGTCCACGACCAGGCGAAAAAGGGAGTGCTGTGATTGATGGACATTCAGGATATAAAGATGGTAAGGTGGCCGTGTTTGATAATTTGTATAATTTGGTAAAGGGGGACAAAATACGAGCAGTAGATGGAAAAGGAAAAGTCATCACTTTTGTAATTCGTGAAGTTAGAAAGTATAATCCTAGTGCAGATGCCGATATGGTATTTAATTCAAAAGACGGAAAGTCACACCTTAATCTGATCACTTGCACAGGAGCATGGGATGACATAAAAAAAAGTCACAAGGAGCGACTTGTTATATTCTCTGATAGAGAAACATAATTACTCTTTTAATATAAAACCAACCCCCCTTACTGTATGTATTAGAGGTTTTTTGTTTCCTTTTTCTATTTTTGTGCGTAAATATTTGATATGAACATTTAGCTCATTGCTCGTTTCTTTGAAGTTTGGTCCCCACGCGTGGTCTATAAGTTTTTGTCTGTTTACTGCTTCTCCTTTGTTGGTGAGGAGGGTATCTAATAGTTTATATTCTTTTGGAGTTAATGATATAACTTTTCCTGAGCGGGTTACTTCGTGTTTTCTTTTGTCCATTATAAGGTCAGCAACTTTAATTATGTCTGCATCTGTCGTTTTTCGTCGACGCAATACCGCTCGAATACGAGCAAATAATTCTACAATACCAAAAGGTTTTATTATATAATCATCGGCACCAGAGTCAAGACCAATAACTCTTTCCTCTGTGCTAGTTCTGGCTGTAAGCATTATAATCGGCGTGTGAATATTGTGTGCTCGGAGTTCTTTACAGACAGCAATCCCGTCTTTTTTAGGGAGCATAATGTCTAGGAGAATCATACTGTAATTGTTCCTCATTGCTTTTGCTAGCCCATCTTCGCCGTCATAAGATATATCAACAGTGTATCGCTCACCTTTTAATGCTGTTTTTAGAATGTTTGCCAACTTTTTTTCATCTTCAATGATTAATATTGCCATATGTTAAACATATCACTAAATACATGTTTACACAAGCCACTAGATTTATGGTTAAGATAACATTAAGTTATCCACAGAATCAACAGGTTTATGAACTTACCCACCTTGACTTATTCCACAGAAGGGAATACTATATTAAAATAACATTAATTTATACATATATGAAAAAAAACAAAAGCACGCTATCTTTGTTGAAAATAATGGGTATTGTCGGTGTATTTTTGGTCTTTTGTTTTGTTGGTAAGCAAACTACCCTTGCTTTTAATATAAATAGTCCAACGGGAGGAGATGGTTATACTCCTATTGTTTATACAATGGCAAATAATGAATTGAGGATTTTTGCTGTGTATCACAGAGTTGTTCCTAGTAGTACTTCTACGCCCAACTATAATATCAATTGTGTTATCGCTAACACTGATCAATTGTGTCCAGGTTATCCAAAATATTTTAGCTCTTTGGTTGGATCTTCTAATTCAGGATCAGACGATATCTCTACTTCAACACACCCTAGGAACTTTATAGATCAATCAAAGCTTTATTATGTTGCTCAGCGTTCTTTCGAAAATGGTGTAGGGTGTTTTAATCTTGAAACAGGAACTAACTGTGGATATTTTCCTCTAGGAAATTTACCAAGAGTAAGTCTGCCTTATCCAGGCACTGTAGATGGTCTAGAGCGTATAGGTAACCGACTGTATTCTTTTGGGAGAGACCTAAAAGCATATTGTTTTGATATATCAACACAAACAGCTTGTGCTGGACAGCCATACCTTGTCGCTGACGCAACGGTAGGTATGCCAGCTTATAATGGTCCAACTTTTTGGGCTAATCGAGAAATAATAAATAATCGTATTTATTTATTGGTAAACTATGATGGACAGTCTCCAGCGATCAATAGTACTGCGCGCGTAACTTGTTTTGACACATTGACAAATGCACGCTGTGCCGGGTGGACAAGCATCCAAGCAAATGATCCTTCTTTACGGTTTAGAACTTTATTTGTTGATTATGATACGTCCAATAATCCGATAGGTATTTGTACGGTGGCCAATGTTTGGGCTACAACAATGTGCTGGAATTTGAGTGGTGTTTCAATTTCTGCCCCATCTGGACTATTTAGCGGATCTTCGTGGGCAAGGACAGTGAGAGAGGAAACAAGGGTAAGTAACAAAACTTATTTTGCAACTCAAGATGCAGGATTCTGTTATGATTTTGCATTACAAAGTCAGTGTGTCGGATTTACTGGTGAAAAGATGTGGCCGAGTGTAAACGGAGGCACTACTTTGGATTACGGATATACTATTTTTGGGAATAATTGTTTTCTCGGACTGGGAGATGCTGGTTTTTTGTGGAGTTTTAACAGAATCAATGGTATAGCTGGAGACGTATCGTGTCCAGACCCTACGCCGATAGCTCCTATTTTACACGTAATTACAAAAGTGATAAATGACGAGGGAGGAACTGCTGTATCTTCTGATTTTACAGTCCATGTAAAATTTTCTGGTACTGATATAAACGGAAGTCCATTGCCCGGAGCGATTTCACCAGGAACTACATATAAGCTTGCACCAAATACATACGTAGTCAGCGAAGATCCTTTGGCTGGATATACTTCAATTATTAGTGGAGATTGTAATGAAAGTGGTTTAGTAGTTATGGTTAGGGATACAAACAAAACGTGTACGATAACAAACAACGATACTGCACGTTTAGCAGACCCATTTATACCACCAGTAATAGTGCCAGTGATAGGTGTTTCAAAAATACCAAGTCCAACAGCTTTGCCACTAGGTTCTGGTTCTGTCACTTATAATTATGTAGTTTGGAATATTGGAGGACAAAAAGCTTTGACCAATGTTACACTTACTGATAATAAATGTAGTTCAGTAGTTCTATTATCTGGTGATGTTAATATAAATAACAAACTTGATCATGGAGAAAGTTGGAAATATAATTGTACTACGATACTTTATCAAACGACTACAAACACTGCTCGAGCAACTGGCGAGACAGATGGACTGACTGCGACAGCTACTGTGGACGCTACTGTTGTAGTTGGAGTTCTCGTGTCTCCAGTTATTGTCCCGCCGACAGTAGGTGGATTGACTACTCCAGTAGACACAGTAACAAAAACTATTCCAACGCTCCCAAAGACAGGACTTTCTCCAAAGATGCGAACCGTATTGGGTGATATTGGCACAATAGCAGGAATCCTCATATTGGTCTCAATAGTATTTATCGCAATAGTAGGAAAACGCAAATATAATTAGGTAAAAAATATTTAGAATAGCCATATTACAATATCCACGAAAGGTGTTATTGTGATATAATATATGGTATATTATGAAAATATCATTTTTTGAAGTTAGGGATACAGAAAAAGTATTACTAGAGTCGGCAATTATTGGTCACGAGCTAGTGTTTTATAGTCAGCATTTGGATGAAAAATCAATTGATTTAGCAAAAGATTCTGATATTGTTTCTGTGTTTGTTGATTCAGAAATTAGAAAAAATATTATAGATTTATTGCCGAATATAAAGATGATTATTACTCGCTCTACGGGGACTGATCATATTGATTTGAATTATGCAAAAGAAATGGGGATATTGGTTTCTTCTGTCTCATCTTATGGTATGCATACAGTTGCTGAATTTGCATTTACATTAATTTTGGCATTTTCAAGAAAAATTTGTTTAGCTAGAGAACAAACTCGCAAGGGTAATTTTTCTTTATTGCCAGAATTAGATGGTTTTGATTTATTTGGTAAGACTATTGGAGTTGTTGGCACAGGAAAGATTGGTAAAAATATGATATTAATTGCAAAAGGTTTTAGTATGAAGATACTCGCTACTGATTTATATCCTGATACAAATTTTGCTGAAGAGAATAATTTTGAATATGTGCCACTTTCAGTTTTGCTTTCAGCTTCAGATATTGTGAGTATCCATGCTCCGTATAACGAGACTACCAAACATCTCATAAATACTGAAAACATAAAGTTAATGAAAAAGGGTTCTGTTTTGATCAATACTGCCAGAGGAGAAATAGTAGAAAGTAAAGCACTTTTGGAAGCTTTAAAAGACGAAACATTGGCTGGTGCTGGACTTGATGTTATAGAGGGCGAAAGAAAGTTGAAAAGAGGAGGAGATTTGACAGAAGAAGAAAAACAAAATATAGAAATAGCAAAAGAAATAATAAATATGCCAAATGTGATACTAACTCCGCATATAGCATTTTTTACACACGAAGCAGAAGCTGAAATAACTAGAGTAGTTGCAGAAAATATTTTGAATTTCATCTCATATAAAAAATAATGTGAAGATATGGCTAGAACTATAAAAAATTTTGATAAGTTGGTTACAACAGAAAACAGGAGGTTGGTCCTTGAAATAGCTGAAGCAGGATTTGATGCTATAAATACGCAAGAGGTTATTTTGAATTTTGTAAAACTAGAGAATAATATTTTATTTATTAAAGATGAAAAATTTGATTTAAATAATTTTAAAAAAATAAAAGTTGTTGGTTTTGGTAAGGCATCTTGTGATGCAGCGATTGCTTTAGAAAAAGTTTTGGGTCATAAAATTAATGAAGGTGCAGTTATAGGCCTCAAAAAAGTGACTTGTGAATACACTGAGACATTTTCTGGAACTCATCCACGCCCATCAGATGTAAATATAGAGGCAGGCAAAAAAATATATAACATTGTAAACGAATCTAATGAGGATGATTTGATTATTGTATTAGTGTCTGGTGGGGGATCAGCACTGCTTTGTTATCCAGAAAGTGAATGCAGACAAGGAAGAGAGCTTTATGATATTTTTTTGAAATGCGGTCAAACTATCACAGAAATCAATACTATTAGGAAGCATTTGTCATTATTAAAAGGTGGTGGCTTGGTAAAACTTGCTTATCCTTCTACTGTTATTGGACTTATTTTTTCTGATATCCCAGGAGACAGGTATCAAGATGTAGCATCTGGTCCGACATATAAAGATGAGACTACTATACATCAAGCAGAAACGATTATTCATGAGCATAAATTAGGCAATTTTGATTTATTAGAAACTCCAAAAGATAATAAGTATTTTGAAAAAGTTCACAATTTTGTATTGGTTTCAAATAAAACTGCAGTTTATGCTATGGAACAAAAATCAAAAGAGCTCGGATTAGATGCAAAAATTATTTCTACAGAATTATATGAAGAAGTTGATCAAGCTCTGGATATGATTTTTAAAGAAAAAAAGGACAATACAGTGATACTTGCTGCGGGTGAACCAAAGCTTGAAGTGACAAAAAAGGGTGGAAGTGGTGGTAGAAATTTATTTATGGGATTGCGAACTATTTCAAAAAATTTAATAGATGCTGATTCTGTATTTATTCCTCTTGCGTCAGACGGTATGGACAACAGTGATTCTGCTGGGGCAATTATTGATAACAATACAATACAAAATATTGAGAAATTAAATATAAACTTGGATGACTATATGGACAGATTTGATGCGTATCCAATCTTTGAAAAATCTGGAGATATGATAATAACTGGAGCTACAGGAGCAAATGTTTCAGATTTGATGATACTTTTAACAAAGAAAAATAATGAATAAAATAGACAAAATAATTGCAGAGGAAATAAAAGACTCACGTGGTAATCCAACGATTAAAGTTACTGTGACAAGTGGAGATTTTTCTAGTAGCTTTTATGTGCCATCTGGAGCGAGCACTGGGGCAAATGAGGCACTAGAGTTGCGAGACGAGGATAGCAAAGGAGTGAGTAGTGCTATAAAAAATATAAACGAAACAATAGCCCCATCTTTACTTGGTAAGGATATAGAAAATCAAAGAGAAATAGATGAAACAATGCTAGAACTAGATGGCACAAAAAATAAAAGTAAATTAGGAGGAAATGCAATAATCGGAGTTTCTATTGCTGTCGCAAAAACTTCAGCAAAAGTAAAAGGATTGGAGGTATATGAATATTTAAGAATGTTGTCCGAAATAAAACCGTCAAGACATACACCATATTTATATATGAATTTGATAAATGGAGGGAAGCACGCTCAGAATGATTTAGCATTTCAAGAGTATCACATAGTTCCAGATACAGACGATGTGAGTGAAGCTATAGATATTGGTATCAAGATACAAAATTCAATAAAAGAAATAATTACAGAGAAATATGGTGAGGATTCAATAGTTTTAGGAGATGAAGGTGGTTATGCACCAAAAATTTCTGATATTCGTGAACCACTTGTGATATTGATTGAGGCAATAAGAAAAAATAATTTGGAAGGTAAAGTTAAACTAGCACTTGATGTTGCTTCGTCATCTTTTTATGATAATAAGACTCTTAAATATAAAATAGACAACAGGGAGATTTTAAAAGAAGAATTATTAAGTGTGTATAAAGATTTGATAAATGAATTTAATTTGTTATCTATAGAAGATCCATTTGATGAGGAGGATTTTGAAAGTTTTGCGAAATTAAAAAATCAAAATCCAGAAATAAAAGTTGTTGGTGATGATTTGACGGTTACAAATATAGAGAGAGTAAAACAAGCAGTATATAATGATAGTATCAATGCAATGATAATAAAGCCAAATCAAATAGGGACACTTTCTGAAACTTTGGATACAATGAAATTTGCGAGAGAAAACAATATAGAATTGATTGTGAGCCACAGAAGTGGAGAAACTGGTGATGATTTTATTGCTGACCTTTCTTATGCATTTGGATGTTATGGATTAAAATCAGGAGCACCACAAAAAATTGAAAGAAAAGTAAAATACGATAGATTGATTGAGATAAGCAAAAGAGTATAATGCTTTTATGAATGACTCAGTTTTTAAAGAAAAATACGAACAATTAAATCCTGCCCAAAAGGACGCTGTAAAGTCTATAAATGGTCCTGTTATGGTGGTAGCAGGGCCTGGGACGGGCAAGACACAGGTTTTGGCACTTCGTATAGCTAATATCTTGCAGGAAACTGATACGACAGCTAGTGAGATACTGAGTCTGACCTTTACTCGCTCAGGAGTAAATGAAATGAAAGACAGACTAGAAAAATATATTGGTAGTGAGGCAAATGATGTTAGAGTTTCAACCTTTCATGGTTTTGCACTAGAACTTATAGAAAAGTATTATGAATTATTGGATTTTGTAAGACAGCCAGAATTGCTCGATGACAACGGAGCAGTCTCACTAGTGGACGAAATATTGCATAATTATGAATGGGAACACATACGTCCGAGGACCGATCCAACAATGTACTTTTCTGATTTGAAACAGTTAATCTCACTCTTAAAAAGAGAGAGTATGAGTCCAGAAAAATTTTTAACTTATGTCAACGATGAAATTATATATTTAAAAAATGATCCCGATAGTATTTCTACGCGCGGTGAAAGCAAAGGTAAAATCAAAAAAGAAATAGAAAAGAGGATAGAGTCTCTAGGGCGGACACGAGAAGTAGTAGAGTTTTATAGAATATATGAAGACAAAAAGTTTGAAAATGGGTTTATGGATTATGATGATGTTTTGGAATACGCAGTAGATCTGGTAGAAAAGTATCAGGATGTCCGTGCTGATATATATGAAGAGTTCCAATATGTTTTAGTAGATGAACACCAAGACTCAAGCGGAGTACAAAATAATTTCTTGAAGGCAGTTTGGAGAGATGCAGATATGCCAAATATTTTTGTGGTAGGTGACGACCGTCAATTGATATACGCTTTTTCAGGAGCATCACTTTCTTATTTTGAAGAGTTTTCACATTTTTTTGGTAAAGCAAAATTGATTACACTTGTAGAAAATTATCGATCAACTTCCAATATACTTGCACTTGCGGATGATTTGCTTAAAAGCTCTATAACAAAAGAGAAATTAAAAAGTAATACAAAAGGTGCCGACGTGCCAAGTCTAAGAGAATATGCGTATCCGCGTGATGAGATAATTGGTGCAGGATTATATTTTAAAGAAAAAATCAAAAATGGTATTGCTCCCGAACAATGTGCGCTCCTAGTGCCAAAAAATTATAATGTCCGAGAAGCAATGAATATACTTTCAAATATGGGGCTCAAGGTTTCTTCTGGAAAGAGTCTTTCTTTATTTAATATCAGAGAGACCCAAAGTTTGTATTTGGTTTTGAAAATCATTGCAAATCCGTTTGATTCAATTTTACTTTCAAAGTCTTTGTTGGATAGTGCTTCAGGCATACCGGCATTGTCAGCTCACAAATTTCTAAAGGGAACTCGCGCAGATAGACTTATTATAGATGAGCTTATTGCTTGTGGAGATGATGGTGGACTTTTTATAGGAGAAAATCCTATTTCAAAATGGGGTAAAGTTTTGAAAGGGTGGATAGATACTCTGTCTCACGAAAAGGTTTCTTTGGTTGTCGCTACAGTTGGAAATGAGCTTTTGATAGACAAAGTAGATAGTCACGAAGGCCTTTTGACAGCAGTAGAAGTCGTTAGAAGTTTGATACACAATGCCACACTATTTGAACGAAAGAATCAAAATTCAAATTTGTCTGACTTTTTGTTATATTTCAAACGCCTTGAATCTTATGGAAGTCACATTTCTTTGGATTCATTTGGGGCAGAGTCTGGAGTGCAAGTTATGACTTTGCATAGATCAAAGGGGCTTGAATACAAAGCTGTTTGGATCGCACATATGAACGAAGAAACTTTGATGTCAGAAAAGAAAGGTGGGTTTACTTTGCCAGAAAAGATTAAAGAACTTGTTCATAAAAGAGACATAGAGTCTGCAAAACGTGAATTGTATGTGGCGATAACTCGTGCCAAAGAATTTTGTTCTATATCATATGCACAGCAAAATTATAACGGAGCTGATATGGAAATAGCACAGATTATTCGTGAACTTCCGCAGAATCATTTTGAGAAAAAAACAAAAGATGAAACTGAAAAAGAAATCCTTTCAGATGGAGCCAAAAACTACACGGCCATTTCTCCAAAAATAAAAGGTAATACGATAGAAGAATTGGAAAAATTTGTAAAAGAAAATTATACTACCACAAAAGTCTCGGTGACACTGCTGAATAACTTTTTTGAATGTCCGCGAAAATGGTACTTCCGAAATTTCTTGAAACTGCCGGAAGTTAAAGGTGTATCTTTGGCACTAGGATCTGCTGTACACAGCACTATAGAGCATATACTAAAGGCAAAGACATTACCCGCACAAAATGATATAAAAGAAATGATAAAAACAGAATTGGAGAGAGAGGGAGTTATGGCAGGAAGTGAATTTAAAAAGTTGTCTACTGACGCTGAAAAAGCCATCACTAACTGGATAGAAAACTATTATTCAAAATTGGCAAAAGATTTTGCTTCAGAAAGGTCACTACAATTTCGGGATCCATTATTTCCACATTTATTGATGTATGGAAAGATAGATCTGACAGAGAGGTCTGTAGATGGCGATATTTCAATCACAGATTTTAAGACGGGCTCAAGCAAAACAAAAGGTATGATAGAAAAATTGGATGATGAGGGCAAACTCTCATCGCTTATGCGTCAACTCGCTATGTATTCGTATTTGGTTTACGGAGTAGAAAAAGGCAAAAGAGTTTCCATCCTGCGATTGCTTTTCCTTGAGTCGCCAAAGGGTGACAAAAATGCACTGTACGAAACTCACATAGACCAAGAACAAATAGACCTACTTTTGAAAGATATCAAAGAGTATGATGAGTCATTAAAAAACGGGGATTGGCTTGAGAGGGAGTGTCATTACAATGCTTATGGCAAAAATACTAACTGCGAGTATTGTGCACTCATGAATAGAATAACTGAATAATTTATTTGGTTTGACAAAAGTGTCTAATTTTGGTTTTTTTAGATAAATAATTCAATTGAAATGTATCTAAATCAGAAACAAAATGAAAGTAGACATAATCCTTATAGCAAAGGTCTTTAATGTAGTGTCTGTAGATGATATAGACACACTAGAAGACAATTATAATAAAGTTAAATTTTTAGAAAAACATGATCACAAAGCAGGACTTTTACATCATATAGGGTGGTATGATGATTCTGTAACTGGATTAAAAACTGGGCGCATTGTAGAATTCTGCAAATAAAAATCTCGCAATTGGCGGGATTTTTTTATTGGTCTAGTCTGTTTGGTAGGGAAGGGATATCATAGTTTGTTTGCTGTGGTCCGTTATCAAACCAACCGAGGAAATAGCCGATAATACCAAATAAAACCGCTAAAATAATAAGGATCCAATAAGTTTTTTGCATCCTTATATTTTAACATATTATTGGCAATAAATGCTTAAATTTTGTATAATATAAGGATTAAAAGATTAAACTAAAAAAACTATGATTAATTCTACAACTTTGAGTGGCTATACAGTTAAATATGAAAGTGATGATGATAAGATTTCTTATGGTGTGGACTATTTATATAAATTAAATAGTTCTGAGGGAGAAACACTAATAAGTGCTGCAAAAAGTATTGGTGAAGCATCTTTCAACAATGGAGACGGGTATCATTTTGGTCTTGTTCCACAGGATAGTGGTTTTATGTTAATTTCAAAAAACTAAATGGAGGAGGATATTAATAAAAATTTAAAAGGTAAAATTCATCCGATAACTCTGGCGATTGAAGAATCAGTAAAGATTTTTACAGATTTAGGATTTGAAGTTGCTGTTGGTCCTGAATTAGAAGACGATTGGCATAATTTTTCTGCACTTAATTTCCCCGAGGATCATCCTGCTCGTGATATGCAAGATACATTTTTTATAAAAGATAAGCCATGGTATATTTTGCGAACACATACTTCAAATACTCAAATTAGATTTATGGAAGAATTGGTTAAGTCTGGAGGTAAGCCACCATTTGCAATAATCGTTCCTGGTAAAGTTTTTCGCAATGAGGCCACAGACGCAGGACACGAAATGCAATTTTATCAAATTGAAGGACTAATGATTGGAGAGGATGTATCTGTCGCACATATGAAAGGTGTACTTTTTGAATTTTTCAAAAAGTTTTTTGATGGCGAAGAAATTGATATGAGATTACGCCCTAGCTTTTTTCCATTTGTTGAGCCAGGTTTTGAAATTGATATGAAAAGAGGAGATAAGTGGTTTGAATTGCTCGGCGCTGGGATGGTTCATCCAAATGTTTTGCGAAATTGTGGAATCGACCCTGAAAAATATCAAGGATTTGCCTTTGGTGTCGGGCTTGATCGTTTGACAATGATGAAATACAAAATCCCAGACATTCGGCTTCTTTATCAAGGGGATTTGCGGTTGAATCAATTTTAAATTTATGAAAATATCTTACAATTGGATAAAAAAATATATACCAGACTTGCCAGAGCCAGAAAAGGTTTCCGAAGCTATTATTTTTCACGCATTTGAAGTAGAGGAAGTTACGCAGATAAACGCTGATAAAAAAACTGATCAACACGGACTTGATACCATATTTGATATAAAGACTTTGCCAGACAGGAATCATGATTGTCTTTCGCACCAAGGAATGGCTAGGGAAATTGCGGGTATTTTGGATTTAAAATTTATTGATTTTACCTCTTTATATAAAGTTCCAGAATCAAAACCGACAAATCTAAAAATTGAAATTGAGACCTCTGTTTGCAGGCGATATATGGGACGAATAGTTAGAAATCTAAAAGTTGGACCATCACCAGAATGGGTCAAAAATAATTTGGAATCTATCGGACAGAGATCAATAAATAATATAGTTGATGTTACAAATATCGTGATGTATGATTGTGGACAACCTTGTCATATTTTTGATTTAGATAAGCTCACTGATCAAGACAGATCAGAAAATGGATCAACACGGATAATCATCCGCAATGCAAATGAGGAGGAAGAGATAACTACTCTTAATAACAAACAAATTAAATTAACCTCTAACGATGCAGTTATCAGTGTTGGTCGGGTATCCCATCAGAGTTCATCAGTATCTTTAGCGATAGCTGGCGTGAAGGGGGGTAAATATGCAGAAGTGGATGAGAATACAACAAATATCCTTATAGAAGTTGCAAATTTTGATTCATATTCAGTTAGAAAAACTGCCAAAAGAGTAGGTATTTTTACTGATGCTGTAAAAAGGTTTGAAAACGATTTGTCACCTGAATTGTGTGAATTTGCGATGAAAGAGATTTCAGGACTTTTGGTTGAATATGGTTTTAATGAATTTGAAGATATTGTTGATATTTACTTAAATAAACAAAAAGAAAGAAAAATTTCATTTACGACAGAATTCATAAATAAAAAACTAGGTTCAAATATTTCAAGTGATCAAGTGGAAGAAATCTTGAAAAGATATGGGTATAAGAATAAGAGAGAAGGAGAAGAATTCGAAATCATTGTACCCGTGCTTAGGTTGGATTTAAATATTCCAGAAGATATGATAGAGGAGATCGGTAGGGTGTATGGATATGAAAAAATTATACCCGTAATTCCTAAAATTAATTTTACACCAAAAATAAATGAGATTTTTTATAAAACTCTAGCAGTTAGGAAAAAATTGACAGACGAAGGATATAGAGAAGTTATGACATATGTATTTACCAACAAGGGTGATGTAGAAGTACTTGCGAGTGCATCCGACAAAAAATTTTTGCGGACAAATTTGTCTGATGGACTAAAAGAAAGTATTGTACTTAATCAAAGGAATGCACCACTATTAGAACTAGATTCTATAAAAGTTTTTGAAATAGGAACTGTGTTTAAAAAAGAAGGAGAGGAAATATGTGTGGCATATGGTGATAAAAAAGGTGTGGAAGAAATGACGCTGGATAAATATAGTGAAAAAAACAAAATTACACACCCATCATACCTCCACTTGTCAGTAGATCAAGGAATGCAGGGTTTGTTTAAAATGTGGAGTTTATATCCCTTTATTTCTCGTGATATATCCTTGTGGGTTTCTGAAAATACTCAAAGTAGTGAAATTGTAAAAATAATTAAGGAAAATGGGACAGAACTTTTGATTGTTGATCCTAGACTAGTGGATAAATTCAAAAAAGAGGATAAAATCTCTTATGCATTTAGACTCATTTTTCAGTCATTTGATCGCACCTTAACAGACGAAGAAGTCAATAAAATAATGGAAAATATCTCTACTGAAATCTCTAAAAATGTTGATTGGAAAATACGCTAAGTTTTCCCCATATTGTCTTACAAAACATAAGGTTATTTTGTGCATTTATTGTATAATTACCTATATAAAGAATGAATATTATGTCCACACATTTTTTGTATTTAAAAAATAAAATATTTGGCTCTAAAAGAAATAATATTTTAGTTCTTTCTCTTATTTTCTTCTTGTCCTCCTCCTTTACCATCCGTCTCATTGCATCACCATTCACAGCCCCCGCAACCCTAGACCCCACTTGTGCACCCAGTAGTGCAGATTGTTATGTAGTAACTTCTACTTTTTCTACAGGACTCACTAGTACTTCTGGTGTAGTAACAAGTAATCTCTCTACGGGAGTATCAGGAGGCCAATCAGTAGTAGGAGGAACTGCATCAGGTAACAACTTAACTCTCTCTTCCACTTCAAATGCCACAAAAGGCAAAATTGTATTTGGTACTTCAGCTTATGATGAGGTCAATAATTATTTGGGGATTAAAAATTTATCACCTGCATATGCACTTAGTGTTGGTTCAAATACAGACACTTCTGTATATGCAGGGACAGGGACTGGTGCTGATATGCATATCACAGGGGCATACACGGGCACAGCTAATGCGACTTATACTATCACCGTTGATGGTGGAAATGACACTTTTGTAAGTCCAAATACTATTGAAATAAAAAAGAATGGTATTGTTTTTCCTGCGTATGCATCAGGATGGGGAATGGACCAGCAACCGACAGCATCACCACTCTCTCTCGGAGATGGATTGTCTATAGGGTTTGACGAAGGGTCAAGTTATTATTCCGATCACAATGTTGGAGATATTTGGACTATTACCGCTACAGCAACTGGAGACATAAGTGTTGTTGGAACATATAGAATTGGCACAAACTTTTTTGGTTCTCAAAATGCAGATGATACTAATTTATATCTTGGAAAAAGTACTTCTTTTGGAGTTTCAACTGGGACAGGGAATACACATATTGGTATATCGGCCGGTACTGCTACCACTACGGGATATCAAAATACTTTAGTTGGTGCTTCTGCTGGCACTAATATTCTTGGTGGATACGCAAATACTCTTATTGGGAATGGTTCAGGTTCATCATTAACATCTGGTAGCTCAAATACTTTTTTGGGAAATAATTCAGGTAGTTCTATTGTGTCTGGAACAAATAATTTATTTCTTGGAATCAACTCAACTGGAGCAAGTACGACAACTAATTCTGTTGCACTTGGAGGTGGTGCGACAGTCACTTTAAATAATTCTATTGCAATTGGGGCAAGTGCAACTACAACACTCGCAAATCAAATGGTGATAGGTAGTTCAGCTAGTGCTATAGACAATGTATTCATAGGCAATGGTGTTACAGCCACAACTGCTGGAAGTGTAGTTTTTAATGCAAGTGGCGGAAATGGGAGCAATAAAGCTGGAGGTAATATTACCATTGCTGGTGGTAGAGCCACTGGGACAACTGGAGTTGGTGGGGCAGTTATTTTTTCTACTTCAGATTTGGGTGCAGGATTAGCGACAACCGCACAGACGCTTACTGAAAAAATGAGAATAGATTCTACTGGTAAGGTTGGCATAGGTACAAATGCTCCGACATCTTTATTTTCTGTCGGCTCTAGTTCAAAATTTCAAGTTGATACAAATGGAGATATTATAAAATTAAACAATGTGACTACCACATTCCCAGCTTCAAATACCGCCGGGGTTTTGACAAATAATGGTTCAGGAACAATGTCTTGGGGGAGTGCCATAACGGGTGTTGGCACTATTGATAGTGTTACAAAATCAGCAAATGGAGCTGTAATTTCTGGTGCAAATTTGATTATGCAAAATGCTGGTGCGACATATCCAGGACTTGTTTCTACTGGCACACAAACTTTTGCCGGGGCAAAGACTTTTTCTTCAACAGTTAGTGCTTCAACATACAATCTTGCCGATAACTTTTTTGCAGTCCAATCTAGTACAAATACAGTTATTGGGTATAGAGACACTTTTCTTGGGATAGGTGGTAGTGGTGATAATTTGTTTGTTGGATATCATACAGGTATAAATTTCCCAACTACAATAATAGCTGGGTATAATTCTTTTGTAGGAAGTTGGGCAGGAGAGGCCGAAACATCATCACATAATACATATGTTGGGTCTCGTGCAGGAATACAGGCAAATAGCACAAGTGGCAGAAATACTTTTTTAGGAGCACTTACTGGCGCTAGTGTTATTGCTGGTAGTTATAATACTTTAATTGGTGAAGGCACTAATGTGACTACTGACATTAACAATGCGATTGCAATTGGTTATGGTTCTGCTGCCGGTGCTGATAGTATTGCATTAGGCATTTTAGCAATTGCAACAGCCAATAAATTTGTTGTTGGTTCTGCTAGTTTTCCGATAAATGAAATGGATATAATTGGTGCTAGTTCACAATCTTGTACATTTCGTCCGGACACAGGCTCACCAACTTGCACTTCAGACGAACGATTAAAAATAAATATTATGGATCTCAATTCTAATATTCTTGATACTTTAACTAAAGTACGAGCTGTCACTTATAATTGGAAAGAAGGGCCAGATATCACGACTTCACATATTGGTTTTCTCGCTCAAGATTTACAACAATATTTTCCAGAACTTGTAGCAGTAGGGCCAGGAGATTATTTACAAGTAAATTATGCAGGAATGACGCCTATATTGGTTGAATCAATCCGTGAGCTTGATTTAAAGGTAAATAGTATTTCCGGGTTAACTTCATCAAGCGGAAGTGCGTCTGTTGTGGAGCAGCTTGTCGGCGCGATAGTAAATCTAAAAGAATTAATTGCACAAAAATTAACTACAAAAGAACTTTGCTTGGAAGATGTTTGTATTACTAAAACAGAGTTACAACAACTTTTGCAACAAAATAATATTTCAGCACCTGTTTCTAGTGTTCCAACACAAACACCAGATCCAGCACCAGAGCCAGTAGCGGGAGTTTTAGCCCCAGTTGTTGATACTACACAAGATGAAGTTGTCGCGCCTGTTTCTACAGATACAATAGTTGAACAAATACCTGACCCGGTGATTATAATTGAACCAACTCCAGATTCAGCTCCTACGCCAGTTCCAGAAGTTACCACAGAATCAGCTCTCGATGCATTACCTGAGCCAGTTTTATAATAAACACCGAGCTCTTGCTTTTTTATACTAAAAGTATTATATTATATACACAAGTCTTTTAGGGCTTTTTATTTTGATATGGCAACCATAAATCAACTAGTAAAGAATAATAGAAAGAATGTAAAACGTAAGACAAAAGCGGTGGCTTTGGCACGTGGTTTTAATTCGTTAAAAAATAAACCAACATATTATCCATCTCCTTTTAAAAGAGGAGTATGTACAAAGGTTTCTACTACTACTCCCAAAAAGCCAAACTCTGCTCTCCGAAAGATTGCTCGTGTTAGATTGACTAATGGTATGGAAGTCACTGCTTATATCCCGGGTATGGGTCACAATTTACAAGAGCACTCTGTGGTTATGCTCCGTGGAGGTAGAGTCAAGGACTTGATTGGAGTTAGATATCACATAGTTAGAGGAGTACTTGACGCTAGTGGTGTAGATAAAAGAAGACAAAGCAGGTCATTGTATGGTGCAAAGAGACCAAAAGCAGGAGATGCAAAAAAGAAGTAAAATATCCAATTAATAATTTATAATAAAAATAAATGAGAAGAAAAGTAACAAATCGAAATATTCCTCAGCCAGACATGGTTTATAACTCAGCAAAATTAGCTAAGTTTATAAACAATATTATGTGGGACGGCAAAAAGGCGACAGCTCAAAAGATAGTATATGGAGCTTTTGATGTGATAAAAGAAAAGACTCAAAACCCAAATCCTTTGGAGATATTTGATCTAGCTATGAAAAACGTAGGTCCACTTATAGAAGTTCGATCACGACGAATAGGAGGTGCTAACTATCAGGTGCCTCGAGAAGTTCGCCCAGAAAGGAGACTTGCACTCGCTATGCGGTGGATACTTATAGCTTCCCGTGCTAAAAAGGGCTCACCCATACACCTC
>Ga0209541_10007974_pt1 | contig 17653 bp, 27 predicted proteins | sample RifCSPlowO2_01_FD_184027 | JGI IMG/M metagenome (GOLD analysis project Ga0209541, IMG submission 184027) | Groundwater microbial communities from Rifle, Colorado - Rifle CSP2_plank lowO2_0.1 (SPAdes) (version 2) | ecosystem: Environmental > Aquatic > Deep subsurface > Groundwater | place...
TAGTAGTAGGTCTGCCTTTGTGATGTGAGGAACGGCCGCCAAATGGATGATCGACAGCATTCATGGAAACTCCGCAGACTACGGGGTACCACTTATTCCTAGCTTTACAGGCATGGAATTTTTTACCAGCTTTTAAGAAAGGCTTATCAGTTCGTCCAGAGCCGGCAATGTTGCCGAGCAATGCCCGGCAATCCTGATGGAATATTTTTTCTTTGCCAGAAGGAAGCTTGACGCTTACTCCCTGCCCACTTTTCATTAAAACTTTAGCAAAAGTACCGCCACTGCGGACTATTTTGCCTCCGTCTCCTGGCACTAGTTCTAGATTGTAAACTGAAGTACCTTCGGGGATATCTCTTAAAGCAAGAAGAGAACCGTTTTTTGGTTCTTGGGCTGAACCGCAGGAAACAGCATCTCCCACAGCTACTCCTTCTGGAGCAATGTTAAGCATTTCCTGACCGTTCTCGAAAACTACCTTCATTAAGGGGGCGCTGTGCCCTGGGCAGTCAATCAATTCAGATACTTTTCCCTGAAGAACATTATCGGAAAGAGAAAGGTGTTTAGCTTGGCCTTTGAAATGCATACCAAAGGACTTGAAGGCAAAGGAACCTCTTCCTCTTCGCTGTTGAATTAAGTTCTTTCCCATTTTTACTGAAGTAAAACTATTTTTTCTTGGTACATCCTTGATCCCGGAGGATATAATGCATAAGTTGAATCAAAAAATTTAAAGTGCACCTTGCTATCTTTGATTTTAACCATCTCGGGGTTAATTCTAAAACTTACTAAATCATCGGTTTTATACGCGCCAAACTTATCGGCCCAAGTTAAAAAAGCTTCGTTCATTCCAATTCGTCCTTCGTAAATCATTATACGTTCCAAATCTACGGTTGGTATCTCTCCCCTTAAAATTATTCTTACACATTCACCTACAGCCAACTGATTAATATTAAAGATACAATTAGATATCCGCTGGTGTAGTCCTTTTACCATTTTATATCAATCCCAACTCCGCGCTTAAATCCGAAGCAAGATGCGAGGATGCAAGCTGGATATAGGCTTTTTTCTTTCCATCCAAGGAGTTTAAAAGGTTTACCTTCTTTACTTTGACTTTGAACAGTTCTTCCATCGCTTTTTTGACATCGCTTTTAGTGGCTTTTTTGTCTACTATAAAGACAAGCTTGTTTTCCGCTTCAATCATGCGCACGGTTCTTTCTGTGGAAACCGGATGCTTAAGGATATGATATGGATCAGTAATTTTTGGCTTCATTTTTTAGTTTATTGGAATAAGTTTTCTTTTTTAATCACTTCTACAGCTTTATCTGTGAAAAGGACTGCCCGGCCAGGCAAAGCGCCAGGAGCCAAGGCTTCAGTATTCAAGTTTTTTACAGGAACCGCATCGACACCTTCAATATTAACTGCGGATTTGAGCAAGGGGCAGGGCTGGGAAACGACCAGCAATAAACTTTTCTTTTTCTTATATCTGCGGCCGCGGTTCTTTCCTTTGCCGGCTCGTATTCTTTTCTTTTCTTTGGTCTTGGCCAATTCTTTAGCAAAGCCAAATCTTTCCAATAAAGCCATTACTTCCCGAGTTTTTGCTAACTCTTCAGCTTTACCTTCGATTAAGAAGGGATAATCTTCAGGAATAAGATGGCCTCTTTCTTTGACGATATTTTTCAGGAAGGCAGCGGCTAAGGCAGAGCGCAGGGCTTTTTTTCTTTCTTTATCATTGATCTTTCTGGCCCAAATCTTTTCTGCTTTGGGAGGATGAGATCGACGACCGCCTACAGTACCGGGAGCTAAAGCGCCCACCCAATGGAACTGGCTGCCTCTGCGGCTCATGGTTTTTCTAGGAACACGAGAGATGGCTTTGCCGTATGCGCCTTTGAAATCTTTACGCCGGCGGCTAAGCTTAGCAGAATAATTCTTGCCTGCTTCAGGAGTAGCTCCATAAGGCTGCCGGCGGTTCTTCTGCATATTCTGCACAGCCCGGCCGATCAAGTCCGGGCGGTATTCTTCAGAAAACTGTTTAGGCAATTCTGTTTCGCTCAAACGAACTTTTCCTAGGCTATAAACCGGAACTTTCATTTTTTTTGTTTATCTTTTATTAGTTTTATTTTGTTGTTTGTTTTTATTTAGCAAAATATTTTATCGTCGGAGCTTCTTTTGGTATCTTATGGTTCGGCCGAACAGCGAAGACGAGGGTCAAAACTCTCTTTCTGGGGCCGGGGACAGATCCTTTGAGGAAGATGCAGGGATTGCTGACCAATCCATAATGCATAAATCCGCTATCCGAATTAAGCTCTTCCGGCTTTTCTTTGACGGCTAGAATCCATTTATTGAATTCCGTACGGAAATGATAACCCATCTTGCCGGACTGAGGAACGTAAGGAGAAACTTTGTTGGGGTGCCAAGGACCAAGAGTACCAATACCTCTCTTAGTTTTTTCAGCTTTATGCTGGCGGATAGGGACTCCGTATCTTTTGACAGTTCCTTGGTAGCCTTTGCCTTTAGTAACTGAATGAACATCTATTAAATTGCCTGCTTCAAAAACTTCAGAAATTTTAATCTCTTTGCCTAATCTTTCTTTGGCATAATGCAGTTTTTCCTCTTTGCTTCCGCCCAAAGCCAATTCTACTAACTGCGGTCTTTTACTGCCGGTAGAGGTCAGTTTTGGCTGAGTGTAAACTAACAAACGCAAATCATCGAATTCTTTGATGTCTTCTATAAGTTTGGATTTTTTAGGGATAGAAATGAACCGGGATAGTTCTTTATCGGCGTTTAAAGCAGAAACAGAAGAAATTTTTCTCCAGCCAGCCAATTCTTTTTTGTAAAAAGTGATGCCGGCCACTTTTAACGGAGGACATTCGATGACTGTGACTGGATAAGAGACTTTTTGGTCTTTAGTCAGAGCCTTGGGACGGTTGTCCTGAACGATAACATGAGACATACATACCTTATATCCCAAAAAACCAAGGAGCTTCAGCTGTTTGCTCTCGGGCCAGGAGTGGACTTTAGCGGCTTCTCGCTGGGCTCGGCGGTGCGGCCAGAACTGCATCGAACCGTGTCTTGGTGATCTTCGTCTTGCCATGAGTGCTTATTTTTCTGTAGCAAACGCACAAAATTAGGCATACATTATCATGCGTTTGTCATATTCCGAAAGAATGATATTTTAAAGGTATTTCGTTCTTTCGCTATGTTTTAAACAGTGTTTTCTCTGGAATGGGGTTTATTTATAAAAGTTTTTGTTAATTAAGAGGGAAGGATGAGAAAAGCAAAAACAAAAAAGAGAAAAAGAAAGAAAAAGATGAAGAAAACTATTCTGAGTCGTCTCCGTCATCATTATTTCCTTCATCATCGTCATCATCGAAATCTGCATCTTCGTCGAAACTATCTTCATCATCCATTTTCAATAACCAAGGATTTTGGATTCTCATTGTTGCATCCCCCCCAATTTCAAGTTATGAACGGCCGTAAATATGGTCTAATTTATAAAATTTTTTATGAAAATATCATTTGAGGAACAAAAAGATTTATAAAAAAGGCAGAGAATGAAAGAAACCATGGGAAGAATCAAGACGACACCAATAAAACGAAAGGCACGAGAAATGATGATTACGCATGGAGAAGAGTTCTCCGGGGATTTCAAAGGCAATAAAGAAATCCTGCATAAGCATTTTGTCATCAAGAGCAAGAAATTGCGTAATGTCCTGGGCGGATTGATTACCAAACTGAAAAAGAGAGGAAAGTAAGTTTCTTTTATTGTTTGCAATAAACTATGCGGAGGTCGATAAGGATGGCAGACGACAACTCGATTTTTATCGGAGGCAAGCCCTTTATGAATTATATCACCGGGGTAGTGATGCAGTTCACCACAAGGGGAACCTCGGAAGTAGTAATCAAAGCCAGAGGAAAATTCATTTCCCGAGCAGTAGATGTGGCAGAAGTGACCCGCAGAAGATTCTTGGAAGACCAAGTCTTTGTGAAGGAAATAAAAATCGGTTCCGAAGGCTTTAAGAACAATGAAGGCCGGGATGTGACGGTAAGCAATATCGAAATCACCTTGGCCAAGAAGGCTTAAACGGGAGAAACCTTTTTAAAGGTATTCATTTTTCTTTCTTCTTAGATTAATATTGTCACAAACAACTCGTACTAAAGTGCGTGATATGTTTTTGAGCATGCTCAGAAATCGTTTGTTAGTATAGTCGTATAGCGATTTCTGACATATTAAAAATGGAGGTGAATAGAAGATGGCAAAAGGAGGAAATAAACTCGGCAGTTGGGCCTTTCTTGTCGGCGTATTCTTAGCCGTAGTTTTTGGATTGGGCTTTGCTGGCGGAGCAACCCCTTGGATGGTAAGTTTAGTGTTCGTCCTGGGTATCGTAGTAGGATTGCTTAACGTGACGGCTGGAGAAGTAAATGCTTTCCTTACAGCGGGAGCAGTATTAGTCATCGTGGCTTCTTTAGGAAGCGCTTCAGTAGCAGCTGTAGGCGGCAGCGCAGGAACATATCTTGCCGGATTGCTTAGCGGCATCCAGTTGTTGTTCGTGCCTGCAACCATTGTAGTAGCTGTGAAGCACGTCTTCGTTCTAGCCAGAAATTAAGCTTTTTTTATTTTTTTTATTTTTAACTTCTTTAATGTGGTCGATTCTTTTAGAAATGATTATCCAGTAATTATCGCTCTTGCACCTTTAGAAGATATTCTTGTCTTTGTTGTATCCTTTAACGGAGTTAGGTTGAAGTAATGAGTAATACTGGTAGTAATGCCTTTGCAGGTCATGCTATACGAGCTATCAGTCTGCGGCTGGTATCGGCATTCCCATCCGTTCTGCCGGAAAAGTTCTTTGATATCGGCCAATCCTTCTTCTGAATCCGTCTGGTAAAAATTATGATACACTATTCCCCCTCCGTTTTCTGTAATTTTTCCTTCGTCTATTGCTCGGTTAACGATATCGGTCAATTCTTTTCTTATTTTTTGTAAATGTCTCTCTCGTTCCTTCAAGGATTTAACTGCAGCTTTATCGTCTTTTTGTTTTAAATACTCTGCGGTTTGTGAAGGAGTTTTCATAGGAACAGAGTATACCTCGAGTATATTTAAGATTTGTTAACCTGCAGAACATACGTTTTGAGTGGGAAGAGATTTACCCAATATACCCGTTCTCTTTTGGCTGGGAGATTTTTACTTCCGGGCTTTTGGGCATGGTCTTGTCTTTTAACTCGATATCTAATTCTTTGAGGTTTTCTCCCAAGGCGTTAGTTAATCCTCTAGCTGTAGAGGGAGACAAGACAATCTTGGCTATTGGTCTTTGACTTAAGCGATCGACGAAAATTAAGTAGACATGGCCTTCTTTTTCTACTTTTGTTTTGGCCACCGGAATAGCTTTGACAGCTCGAGCCACCATCACTTCATCAGCGAAGATAGGTTTGAGATTGCTTTCAGAAAGATGCTTTTGGACGGCTTGCATGAATTCGCTCATTTTTGTTCACCTTTGTCAATAAGATAAAATATCTCGGAAGGATAGCTAAGGATTCGGTACTGGTATTTTAATCTTTCTAAAAGCCACTTGAGCCAGTTTCTTTCCGGAGCAGTCATGGGCTTGCCGGAAAGAGTTTTAGTAGAAAAACTAAGCAAGATGAACCGGCAGGGAAGCTTTTGGAGCAGCTCTTCAGTAATCTTATGTTTTTTGTATTTTTTCTGTTCTAAGACATCAGTTACCTTAAATAGCAGGCAGAGATCGGCTTTGGGCAGGAAAGGAATTTTTTCTATTTCAGACAAATTGAATGAAGATGCTTGGCCTTTGATGCCAGCGATATCTTTTAGCAGAGGAAAGAATCGCTGAAGGAAAGAAATCTCTTCTTGGTTGACATCATAAGCAAAATATTCTCCCTGCCAGTTTGATAGGCTAAGGGAAACCGGATTAAGGCCGCAGCCGAGGTCGAGGATGCGTTTTGGCTTAAGTTTTTTTATTTCCTGATAAATTGAGGAATAGATGTTAAACCGCTCTTTAGTAGAAGTATTTTGCTGAAGGATGTTTTGGCAGAGTTTTTTGAATTCCTCTTTTTTCAATCCTTTGAATTGGCCGATTTCGGGAATATTTTCTTTAGAAGCATAGACGACTAACTTTCTAAGATCGGCTCTCACTCCCTTAACAATAGCTTTGAACTGTTTTTGCTTGAGGACAGGAGCGGCCAATTTCTGATTCCGCTTGAGAAACAATTCAATCTGGGACTGGACAAAGGCGTCATCTAGACTGTGGAATTCTTTTTTCTCTTTGATCTTTTTGATTAAAGGGGAAATCATTTTTATAGTATTAGTTTAGTGCGTTAATTAATACCTTGAAGCAATGTTTATTCGGACGAAGTTTATATTCCCTGGCCAAAGAGATAAACTTGACTGGGTCTATCTTAAATCCTTTCTTGGCCAAAAGATTCCTGCTGGAGAGAATGTATTGGACAAACTGAGTGACATTATGGGGCTTTTTGGCCGAATGAGTGCGCTCGAAGTCAATCATGGTCAATCTAGGATAAGAGATGAGAAGATGCTTGTGCGGCCGATGCATCTCTTCCTTGACAAGATGCAGTTGGTCAAGGGTAAAACACTGATCAAGAGCAATGGCCAGAATCTTTTTTATTTTTAGTTTGCTTTTTTCTTCGGCGATAAATTCAGTGATTCGTTTTCCTTCAACAAACTCTTCGGCCAAAAAATCTTTTTTCGCGAAAAGTAATCCGGGGCCGATTCGATGGCGGTTGAGCAATCTCAAATAGCCTGCTTCCTTTTTAGTAATGTTTTTTGGAGCAGAGTTTTTCCTTGCTTTGACAATGATTTTTTTCTTTTTGCAGTCCCCCAAGTAAACATGACTGCGTTTTCCCTGAGCGAAATATTTGAGAGAATATATCTTCTTATCTTCTAATTGTTTTAACAAATCTGTTTTTTTGACAAGATAAACATACAATTCTTCGAAGGGAATCTTTATTTTTTCTAGTTCTTTGAATTTAAACAGATTTTCACTGATAATTCTTTCTACTTGGTTTTTTCTTGTTAAAGAAGAGAAAAGCAAGAGAATAATTCCCCGCGATTTGAGGAAAATATTAGCTTTGGAAAAAAATCTTTCTAAGATTTCATAACCACGTTTGCCGCCGGTGGTGGCCAAAGAGCTTTCTTTTGGCTCGTGTTTGTCTTCGGGCAGATAGGGGGGATTGAACGTGATAGTGTCAAAGCGGGCAGGGGATAGGGAAGCGAAGAGGTCGGAATGAAGAAAAGAAAGTTTTTTACTTTTCGACTGGACATATTTCTGACAGTAGGAGATAGCGGAAGGATTAACATCTATGCCTAAGACCGAGACGACATTCTTCTTTTGGCTGGCGGCCAAAGCTTGAATACCTGTACCAGCGCCTATGTCCAACACTCGGCCGTACGCGTGTTTTTTAACATATTTCTGCAGAAGAAAAGAGTCTTCGGCAGGTTCGTAGAGAAAATATTTACTGCTAAACTCCTGTCGTTTATCCATCTCACTCTTTAGGATGCTCATGGCCGAGTTGCTTGCGCATTTGTAATTCTTTGAGATGATTCAGTTTGGTGGTTTTTACATTAGTTAAATCTTCAAATTCTTGGACTAAATGCGAAACATGTTCCCCCCCTAAGAAATGAGGCATAAGGACATAATCCGCTCCGGCTTTGTAAAGCTCTAGGGCATCTTCGATGCTTCCGCCGGTGACAATGGCGATAGCCGAAGGCCGTTTTTCCTTGAGCTTTTTTAGGAGAAGAAGATTATCCTGCTTGTCAGGAACCGTGGAAATCAACATCTTCTTATTCTTTAAGTCCATCCGTTCAATCACTTCGGCATCCCCTACATCGCCGTATAATGCAGGGATGCCCGCAGCTTCCATTTTAGCAATGACTTCAGGATCATAATCCACCACCAACACTTTTTTGTTTAGTTGGTGTAATCCCTTAAGGATCGAATAACCAATACGATTATGGCCGCATAAAACAACTTCGGTCTTACCGACCAATTCTCGATATTTCTTGTTTAGAGGTTCGGAACGGCGGAGAAAAAAAAGAAGGAAATTGAGATGGTGGTAAAAGAATTGATGATACTCAATCAAATAAACTGAAGCGGCCATGGTGGCTAAGGTAAGAATAGAGAGGAAGGAAACCACTTCAGAAGAAACATAACCCAAAGACTGGCCCAAGACGATAAGAACTAAAGAGAATTCACTGATCTGGCCGAGAGAGAAAGAAGCAGCAAAAGAAACTCTACGATTATGATTGAAGATTCTCATGGCGGCAGCAGTGATGATCGGCTTGAAAAAGACAACAGTCAAAAATAAGACGATGGCCGGAAAGATAAATCTGGAGGGTAGGGGAACGATGCGCATTCCCAACGAAACAAAGAAGATGGTGACAAAAAAATCTCTTAATGAACGGGAGCGGCTGGAAATCTCTACTGCAAAGGGAGTGGCAGCCAAGGTAACTCCGGCTGCAAATCCGCCAATAGCTTCTGAATAGTTCAAGTAATTGAATAACTGAGCTACGACAAAAAGCCAAGCCATAGAAGAGAGGAAGAGAAGTTCAGTAGATTTGGCCAGATAGCGGAAAAGAGGGGGGAGGATGAAGAGAGAGCAGAGAATAATGATGATTAGAAGAAGGATAAGCCTGAGAAGGCTGATTCCGGCCAAAGACCAGAAAGATTCTATACTTGAAAGATTAGCCACAAACAGGAGGACAAAGACGGCGGCTAAGTCTTGAAGCAAAAGGATATTGAGGACGAGGCGGCCGTGGAGAGTCTGGAGCTCATTCTTATCGGATAAGAGTTTTATTACGATAACCGTGCTGGAGAAAGAAACAGCAATGGCTAAGAAAAGAGATTCGGTATGAGAAAACCATGCACGGGAAAGGCCGTATGCAAGGAGGCCGGTGATAATCATCTGGCTGAAGGAAATGACTAAAGATGATTTGTCTAAGATTTTCAGCTTGCGGTAATCCATCTGCAAGCCGACAAAGAAGAGCAGAAAGGTCATGCCCATCAAAGAGAAAAGGTTAATTACTTCCTGGTTTTCAATGAATCCTAAACCAATGGGGCCGATAATCAACCCGGCGAGGATGTAGCCGAATAAAGGGGGCTGCTTGAAGAAGCGAAGGATGACAGCTGAGGCCACGGCCAGAAGGATGACTACACTGACCTCTAAAAACAGATTTTCCATAGGTTATACAATCCTCTTTTAGAGGAAGAAGAAAGAAGAAGGAGTTTTTAAACGTTTGGGAAGATTTTTTTTAAACAAAAACCAACTCTTTGTTCACCAGCAAAATTCAAACTGCATAAGGCCGTATTCTTCATTTCACTTTAAATTGCGCTAACCAACACATTTCTTTAAATTCACTCTTTTATTAAATATTTCCATACGGGAATCAATTCTATCTTTGCTTCCCATCCGCCCCAGCTGACCTTGATAATTTCTTCTGCGCCCTTGGTTATCATAAAGCCTTTCTTAACTCCATATTCTCGGCAGAATTTTGCCAGAGGCTTGAGTTCTCTTTCTCGAGGCGATTCTTTATACTTTACTTCTAGCGGAATGATATTCTTTTCTTCTTCCAGAATGAAATCAACTTCGTCTTTAGAGTGAGTTCTCCAAAAGAATTTTGCCCCCGTTTCTATGGCTAAGATATTTTCTACTATTTTGCTTTCTTCTGTTCCAGAACTAAGATAAGAAAAGAAACTGGTAGAGTTTAGATAAAATCGCTTTAATTTCTTTTCTGATGTAAGCCGATTCCGGGAAAAATGATATACTTTTTTTATCAGGAAAGCTTCTTCAAGATAGAACAGATAATTAGAGAGGGTATTACGGTCTATTCCTACTTCTTTACCCAAGCTTTCATACTCGATGATTAGACCTGGGTTAGAGGCGATGATTTTTAGTATCTTTAATAATAATCCTTCATTTGCTATGGGAAAAACTTGGGGGATGTCGATGTATATTACTTGTTCTAGAATGCTTTTAACATAGTCAAAGATGAATTCTTCATCTTGGCCGATTGTTTCTATAAATTGGCGTTTAAGATAAAGTTCAAATTCTGCCTTGACTTCTTCAGGGAAAAGTTTAGGCTTACTTAATAACTCTTCTTTTTTTCTGAATAAGAGGTACTCTTTGAAGTCCAGCGGGGGGAGATAATAATCAAAGATCCTTCCGGCGAGTGATTCCCGCACTTTTTTTCTAATGAACAAAGAGGATGAGCCAGATACAAAAAATTTGATGTCCGTAGTGTCATAGTAAAACTTAAGCTGATTCTGCCAGTTTTCTAATTTTTGGATTTCATCGAAGAATATATATCTTGGCTTCTGCCCGCTCTTTTCAAATGCGCTTATCAGCGACTTAATCTTGGGCTGCTCTTCATCGAATGAGAAAAAGAGTATCTCTGTTCTGGCTATTCCTTTAGCTATCAATAAGTTGATTAGCTGTTTCATCAACACCGTTTTACCGGTTCTTCTCAACCCATAAAGGGCAATTATCTGACGATTAGTTAAGTTCTTTTCCAAGCGGGGGAAGAGAACCCGCTGTTTATCGAATGGGTACAAAAAGCCTTCTTTCCAATGGGGGTTATGCTGTTCTAGTTCCATTTTGTTACAAAGACATTGCTGGGTTTAAAGCCCCGCGCTTTAGGGCGCAATGTCGTGTTCCAAAACTCGCCGATAGGCGAGGAGCGTAAAGCCCCGACCTTTAGGTCGGGAATAGCTCCGAGCAGGCGAGTTTTGTTACTATTTTTCATTTCTGGTAATTTTTAGTAATATGCTAGTTATAAACCGCATTTATTTAAAAATCTTTCGTTTTTTAAAAGTATGCCTAACACAACCAGCATATTCTTTAACAATATGCTGAACGTAATCCGCATGTTTGGAAAAAGCGTTAACCCTCCTCTTTCCATTATTCATAAACCAGTTTTCCTATCTCTTCATACTTGTATTCCTGAAGAACTCCGTAAACTTCATAGTCTTTGATTAAAGCCGGAAATTTCTGCCGAATGTCTTTCAATACTTTATCGAACTGTCCTGGATTTTCGGCCATGATGTCCAAGATGTAATCCCATTTTCCGATTAAACCGGCGACATAAGTCACGTGCTTGTTGCTTTTCAAGAACTTAAGAAATTGCTTTTCCTGCTCTTCGCTGGGATTGTACAAAGAAATAAAGACGTAATTGATGATGGAATAGCCCATCTTGGGAGGATTGTAGATAGGCGTAAAGGCTAAGATCACTTTGGCTTCTACTAACTTTTTTATTCTATTCCTGATAGCATCCCGGGATAAGCCTACTTTTTTCGCTAAGTCCGCTAACGATTTTCGGGCATTCTCGTCCAGCTCTTTGAGGATGAGCTTGTCATATTGGTCGAATTTGAAGGCCGAGCCATAGGCTAGAGAAGGATGGTATTCTTTGGTGTCTATCTTTTTTTTCTTCATCACTCGCATAATACTTGTCTAGTATATAAATACATCGCATTTCACGCTAATTTTTGGCAATAATTATTTATACTCCTCTTTTCATACCATTAATAATATTAGAGAAAAAAGAGGTAAGATATGAATAAAATATTGCTTCCATTAATAGTGACTGTAATCCTCGCTGTTGTAGGCGTTATTGCAGATTTGCTGATGAAATTAGCCGGGCATTCCAGATTTGTAAACTGGAAGTTGTTGGGTACCGCTTTCTTGATATATGCTTTAGCGATAGTGGGTTGGTTTTACGTCTTTAAACATCTTAAGCTGGCTACTATCGGCGTTTATTATGGAATATCTTCCCTGTTATTTTTGGTAGTGGTGGGAGTGGTTTACTTCAAAGAACAATTGAATGTATGGGAGGTGTTGGGGATATTGACAGCAGTCTTATCTCTGTCATTATTATGGAAATTTGCTTAGATTACAATTTGAGCCTAACTAACGTATTTTACGTTTGTTTTAGCTGTTAATATAGTGTTTCACGCTTAAAAGAAGCAATAAGCTTTTATACTTCTTGTTATAATCATCACTCATAAGTAAACAAAGCTAACAAACAAAAACGAGGTAAAACAAACATGAAATTAAAGCAATATGAAGATGAAGTATTAAAAACATGGAGAACCGGCCGACTTGGTGCTTTATACATAACGAGTTACTTAGTATCGAGAGACCACTCAGAAGAAAGCTCTCAACTAGAAAGAATAGCGCAAATTTTGAGCACCCGACCATTAGCGGAAAGAGAAAGTTTACTTTTACATCTGAAAACAGAAATTAGGGTGGCACAAAAACTAAGAGATTTTGAGCGGGGACGTTCTTATGCTCAAATGATGGGTCATTATATCGAGTCAGTATTGCAACCTAATCCAAATTCTGAAAATCGAAGTTCAGGACAGAGTTAACCCTAAAATCGGAAAACAAAATGCTTCCCAGAACAGAAATAAGCAAAAATCACCAGTTGAATGATGTAGTGTTAGATTTGCAGGAAGGGATTCCAGCTTTAGATGGTTATACTGGTGAAGATGAAAGTGGTGTGAGAATAGTAATTCAAGACTTTTTGTTTTCTGCTTCGTATCGAGTAGGAGAACAAGCTTTACTGGCAAGACCGGAAGATTTTGGCGGAATAGTTTTTTTTGATGGTGCAAATATAGCCGGAACTAAAACCATGACCAAAGATAGAGCCAAAAACTATACCTTACAATATCTTAGACATCAAGGATTTTTGCGGGATTACGGGGATAATAAGTATCGAGACCTTCATGCTCGGTTATATCTTCTTGGAATCAGAACCGCCATCTACGACACTTCCCAGCCAGCTTTAGACGGAGGCTTGCCGCTGAATGCTTTTGAGGTGAAAGGGAAGTTGACTAAGTCGATTGTAGTATTGGAATAAGAGATGAAACTTTAAAATCAGAGTTATCGTTACTCAATGATACGGCCGACTTCCTGTTTTACCTGTTCGAAGACATCTTTGATTTCCAAAGCAGAGTCAATGATGGCCAGACGGCCAGTATAACTCTTCATGGCTTCGTAATAGGCCTTTCTTAGGCCTTCTTGGAAACCGGCCTCTTCGAAAACGTCTAAGGCTGCTCCAGTGGCTGCCCGTCTTCTAAAAGCCAGCTCTGGAGGAGCGTCTAAAAATAAAGTTAAATCCGGTAAAGGCATGCCTTTGTGAGCTTCTAATAAAAGGCTTAAGTCAATACCCTGCCAGTGCTGATAAGCGAGAGTAGAAAGCATATATCTATCGCAGATAACCGTAATACCTTCTCTTAAAGAAGGAAGAATGACATTTGTCAGATGAAATTTGCGGTCTTCTACAAAAAGCTGGGCATAAAGCCGGGCATTAGCTTTTGGATCCTTATCGTGCTTGAGCAGTTCTTTTACCCGTAAGCCGAACTGAGATTTGTACGGTTCTCTGGTTAAGAGGATAGTATTATTCTTATTTTTTTCAAAAAGAAAATCAGCAATCTTACGAGCTTGAGTGGTAGTGCCGGCTCCATCGATTCCTTCCAAAACGATGAATTTTCCTACGGCCATGCTTTCTTTTAATACGGACAAGTTTAAAAGGATTTGTTGAGTAGAGTATAGCTATCAAAGAGAGATTATTATTCATTACGGTCGATTCTCAGATGGCGGCCGAATTCGGGATGCACTTTGATTACTTCATCGGCCATCTGCTGAGCAATCTTTCTATAGGAGGGATGGCCTTTTTTCCCGCTTCTTAATTCTGTAAACTGGAATACTTCTCGGAGATTCATTTTTTGAAGAACCCGGATACGATACGCCAAAGGAATCAGATACTGGGATTCTTCAGGAAAATCCGAACTTATCTGTTCTACTGTTCTTGCGGTTTCTTCCATAACTTTGGTGTACTCGTTCTTCAGCCCCACAAAAGCAATTTCTTTTGGTGTGCTGTATCCCTGCTGAACAGTTAGTAATTGTGGTAGGGGGGTAAGCATCCGATGCCGTTGGATGTCTCGATAAGCACCATAATCTAACAGAATGTCAAATACATAATCAATCGCTTCAAAAGCCCGAGGAACTGAATCTTTTGGTCCTCGTTTTTTCATCAAATCATTTAAGATGCCTATTTTTCGATCTTTGTCTGAAGAAGCAACTATTTCAAAAACATGCTTTCTTGATAAATACGAATGAGAATAGAGTAAAGCAGTGAGCACTTTGTCTAATCCTTGGCTGTCAAATTCTTCTAGACTAACGTGGTTCTCCCGCGGATTGTTGGAGAACTTTTTATGGGGGGGAGAAAGTGATTGAGAAAAAGGGTAAAGAGAATGTAATTGAGAAAAATAATTGCCTAATAAAAAATCAGTTTCTTCTAGAAATGCATTCTTTTGGGCGTATTTCAATAAGGTTGGCAATTCTTGTTGAGCCCTAGACTTCATTTCTGCACCAATTTCCCGCATTTCTCTCAGAGAATGAGAAAGAAGTTTTGTAATGCAATGTTCTAAACTCCTTGCGTTGATGGTCACTCCGACATTGGTCAAAGTGCCCACTGGCAAAACATATCTGGCTACATCGCAAGCCAAGGCGTTTATTCTAGTGGCGTAGGCATTTTCTTTTTCATCAGCTTCTCGAGGATTTTTTTGCTTTATCAATTCAGAAACATGTTCATGAACTAAAGCGTAAGTGCTGAACAACTGGTTTAAAGTAGATTCTACCAGCGGACCATGCTGCTGCATAAGCCGTTCATCGCGATAACAACGATTTAAATCAAACTTTTGATAGCGGGTTGATTTCTCTGTAAACGAAGCAAGGCGAGTATCTTCTACGGCTTTAGTGGCAAGGATTGAAATGTTTTCTAAGGCTAGATGCACGACTGCATGTTCGGCTACAGAGCTATGGCCGTAGCCCATCACCCATTGTTCGTGAAATTTACGAGATTTATCTTGGTTCAAATCACTGGCAATTTCATCAAAGGGTTTAGGGCTACGGCTGCATTTAGCAAAAGCTACAGCAGTTACCTCTTCGGGCAGGCCGGTGAGAAGATAAACCCTTCTTTGAGTCATAACAAAATCTCTGCTTCAACGTTAATAAGTGTTTTTAGTGTTCAACGTCTATACTCAAAGATATACTACTGACTGCAATAAAGATTAAAACCAAACAGACCACGGAATCAATGATGATTATTGGCATCACTGGCAGTTATGGGGTAGGAAAGGATACGGCCGCAGAGATCCTGCAGAAAATGAATTTTTTCCATCTCTCTTTTTCTGATTTTTTAAGAGAAGAATTGAAAAAAAGCGGCCAGAAGATTAGCCGTGATGCATTAATCCGCTTAGGAAATGAGTTACGATTAAATAAAGGGGCGGATATATTGGCTCAACAGGCATTGGTCGGAGTGAAAGACGGGGAGAATTATGTCTTTACTTCTATTCGAAATCCTGATGAAGTTAGATCTTTGCAGTAGCGTAAAGATTTTTTGCTAGTAAATGTGATTGCTCCGGACAAAGTGCGTTTACGGCGTTTAGCGGCTCGAAATCGTGAGGAAGATCCTAAGACTCTGGAGAAAATGAAAGCGAAAGAAAAATTAGAAAATACTGCTGCACCTGCGCCCATGCAGAAGAGAATGCTATTGTTCAAGCGGCCTGTAATGGCATTTCTACTCAAGGAGCTATTCTGTACACTACCTTTACGCCCTGCCACCAATGCGCTAAGATGATAATCAACGCTGGAATCAAAGAAGTAATTGCTAAAGCCGTCTATCCAGATGATGTGGGGACAACACTGCTGAAAGAAGCAGAAGTGAAGCTGAAGCAGTTAAATTAAGGCAACTTCTTAATTGCCCGCAAGGCCGAATTAATCAGCACGTTCTGCTGCCGGCTCCATTCTTTATCGGTATGGGTCTGGATATATTCCACCCAGTAATCAATGAAATCTTCCCTGTCCAGAATTCTTGCCTTATGACCGGCCATGTTCTTTCAGAATACGTTGGTATTTATCTATTTTTTCCTCAGAAAGAGAAAAAAGTTTTTGGAGATGGCGGGCATCTTCCAAGTCTTTGGGGCTTTTCAAGATAAAACGCTTGTATGCTATTTGTAAACCCATATCCCCTATGTATAATTCGCCTTGCGCGGTAATCACTTTAATTCTTTCATGCAAAGTAAACTGATCCAATATATCCTTGACAAATTTAATTTCCATATTAGGCACTGGGGCATCAATTCTTGCAAAACGCACGGAGAGTTTATCCTCTAATAAAGAAAATAATTCTTCTTCCGACTCTGCATTAAGCGCATAGAAACCAGTTTCTTTTAAATCCCTGTAGAGAGAAGAAAATTTATCCCTGCTTAATTTTTCTATAAATAAATCAACATCTTCCGTATTTCTGGTCCTGCCAAAGAGAAGAGCTACGTAACCAGAGATTAGTACATATCTGGTATGTTTCTGTAGGACTTTAATAAAATCTAAAACAAAAGCATCCAAATCATTTAATTCTCGTTCAAGTTTAATAGTTTTTTCATCTATGATTTCCATATTAAGAATATTCTCTCCACGTATGTTCGCATTTCTCGCATTTGAAGAAACGAGTTTCTGGTTCATCGGCCGCTCTTGTCTGTTTGGTCCAGTAATAAGCTTTCTTGTGTTCGCATTTTGGACAGACAGCTTCAATCATGGGAAGCGTAATAATCTTAGAGTCGACCACTTCTATCTTTTTATTTTCCGTCCCTTTCTCTTTCAGATTAAAGTTTTCTGATTTTCCAGCTACATAGCCGCAGCCGCAAGCAAGAACTCGTTTTCCGCCTTTGTCAGTTGGCCTTAAGATACATCCGCATTTTGGGCAAAACATCAGTCTTCACCTCTTAACTCATTTGAAATCCAGTTAACTTGAACAGCACCCAGGCAAAACCAATCTTTACCCATCCTAGATAAGGTAATCTTAGCCAGGCTTTGCCGATAACATATTCTTGGCTGATCTTAGTCTCATCAATGTTGCCGTTTTTTAAATTTAATGAATCTGGGTTATTGTCTCCTTTTGTCTGGAAGTAGTATTTTCCATTTTCCTGCCATTTTTTGACTACTCGATGGATGATAGGCTGGGGCTTGCTGCTTTGAAAAACAATCACCTCTCCTACCTGAATATCTTCTGCTGCCTTACCTCGAAGGAAGAGAACATCTCCCCGGTTGAAACCGTTTTTCCAGTAAAAATCCTTGAATTGTTCTTTAGCGATATTTTTATCTTCATACCAGGCTCCGGCTTTGCCCCAAAACTGCTCAAAATTTCCCTGATGCTCCATACTGGAACTGACCACTGCGACAATGGGGTAGCCAGTAGAGAAAATTAAACCTAACACGGGAAAGACAATGAATTTGATAAGGACAAAGGCGAGAACTAAATTGACCAGCCAGCTCCAGATGCTGTCGTCATGCCAGATGAAATGCCAAACTTTTTTTAAGAAAGGCAAAGTTTTCTTTTCTTGTTTTTCCCAGGCCATAATCTAGAGTTCGAGGGCTTATTTAAAAAAGTTGGGGAGAAAAGGAGAATAAAAATATTTATATCCCCAAGGCTTTCTTGATTTTTGGCAGATCAAAGCCTATAATAATTTCACTGCCGATTTCAATCACCGGCACGCCTAACTGGCCGGATTTCTCAATCATCTGCTCCCGTTCGTTGTCGTCTTCGGCCACATCGACATCGGTGAACTTGATTCTGTTCTCT
>Ga0209541_10007976_pt1 | contig 17650 bp, 19 predicted proteins | sample RifCSPlowO2_01_FD_184027 | JGI IMG/M metagenome (GOLD analysis project Ga0209541, IMG submission 184027) | Groundwater microbial communities from Rifle, Colorado - Rifle CSP2_plank lowO2_0.1 (SPAdes) (version 2) | ecosystem: Environmental > Aquatic > Deep subsurface > Groundwater | place...
ATTGTTGTCATCCTTTCTTTCGTGATTGTTCGCGTTATCGTGAACGCTTTGATCTAATTTTAGTAGGCAACAAAAAATCCGGACTCTCTTTACGAGAAATCCGGATTTTTTTGAATGTAATTTTCCCTCCTTATTAGTTGTGCAGCTCGATTGTCGTGTCGTTCGACAGCAGTTGTGTTTCCTGATCGGTTACACTGCCGACGATCCGACAACGCACCGGCTGGTTGAACGGGTACTTTCTGTTCTTGCCTGGTGGTACAAAAGATTCACCCGTCCAGCTGACCGTGACATCACTTTCGGTTTTACATGTCAGGTCCACAGTGTCGCTGCTGTTGTTTACAACTCTCAGAACGAACTGCGGCCCAGTCGGGTCTGGTGCCGTGTTTAGAGATGCCAGCGTTGCAGTCGCCGGCGGAGAGCTCTGAACTGCGGCCGTTCCTTTCTCCAGCTTCCTTGCTGGAATGTAAACGACTTCGGCGTTAACAAAATCCCTTGTTGCAGGGTTTTCAATCGCCGCTCGTAGCATTATTTCCGGTCCCTGGTTGACTGGCCCTGAGCCTGGATCATAAGCTACCCGAGTATTAGCTGGAATATCCTGCAGTTTGTTGCCTTCCTTATCGTAGGCGACGGCAGGTTCGACGGTTTTTGACACCGTCATCCTTTTCGCGACCTCTTCCGCGATCGCTGTGCCAGCGTCAATCTTTACCTCATACACTGTTTTGCGATCTGTTGAGTTACGGGCCGTCAGCCGCCCCGAATACCAAGCGAAGACTACCGCGATCCATCCCACTACCATTGCGGCAGTGGCAACTTTTTTCCAGGTGGGTTTTGCGTTAGTGGCTTCCATGTCCACCTCCTTGAGCTAGTCGCATTCTTTGCCAGTAACCGTACGCCAAATGCCCCAGCCAGCAGATCAGCCAGATTCCTCCGGTGACAAGCGCAAGCACAATCGCGAGTTCGACTGCGTCCCAAACCCAACCGGGAAGAGTGATTGACGCCGTCGACGGTCCGAATGCTTGATTCATGCGCTCCACCTCGGCTTTAGTATCTTGAATTTGAGCGTATTGTACTCCGGTCGGAAACTGAGTTCGAGAAGAAGAAACAACACTGTTGATCTTTGCCTCGTAGAGCCTCGTACCGTTTTCCAACAGGTTTCGTTTTCCTTCTCGCTCAATTTGCTGCAAGCGCGCGTTCTCCGGCTCGATAATGTCAGCCACGAATAGAGCGCTAACACTGCCAAGACTTCGAACTGCGCTTGTGATCGGCGTAGGGATGTAGGAACTGAAAGACCATCCCAATGACACGGCAATGAGAATAATCCCAAAACCGATCATTACCCGCCGTCGTAGCGGGGTGAAGTGAGACGACATCCACACGAAAAGCAGAAATGTCGCGATCAGAGTGATCGTTCTGCCTGATACGTTTGTGATCATAGTTCCCAGACAGACGAAGGCGAAAAACGCAAGATAAGCGGCGATTGTTCTCGCCGTCATCCTGGTTCTGTCCCACCATATGAATGGGATAACGTACAGTACAAATGTCATCACGCCGGCCCACACTGCCCACGGTTCGTGGAACGCAAAGCCGGCAACACTGACAAGGGTAGGGATACTAAGCAGCAGCCCCGCGAGAATCGCAAGGCCGATTAGAAAGCCGAATGCCCAGCGTAGCCAGTTCGGCAGACGCCGCCATACGCCAACAATCACATCAGTCACGAATTGACCAAAAACAGGAATGGCCAACGCGGCGATAGTGATGGCGAGAACAGCAAACGAAATCATAGGCAACAGATTCATCGTTCATCTCCTTTCGGCCGCGTTTGGCCCTTCGCGAAATTTTTTTGACCATTTGAGCAGCGTCGAGTCTTTGTGCCTCTCCACACTCATCTGTCGCCATCCTTGGTAACGCTGCCAGGTTGTTTTCTCTCGGACCGTGAATCCAAGACGGGCGAAAGCCTCCGGTGGCGGAAGCTTCAGAATGTCTTTGAATTCATCGATCGATTTGATACGCCCGCGTTTTACCTGACGCTCCACAGTGAACCAAAATTCGACTGCTTGATTTGGACCGCTGGCGTTGATGATTGCCATGTCGTCCTCAAGCAGTTTTTTTAGCTCTGGATCTGTGAATTCGGCGAGTCGAATCTGCATGAACAGGGACTGCTCGCTTTTGTCAGGAATCGCGGCGATGGCCGCATCGAGATCCCTGGGATGTTGTGCGACCCAATCCCTGATCTTGTCACGGCTCAAACCGGAAACCAAGAGAACAAATTTCCTGCGCCGTTCTAGTGTTGATTCGAACCAGTCGCGGAACTGTTCCTTGATATCAATCGGGGCATCTCGGAGGACAGATTCGATGAGTCGGAGCGTTGTCAGGTCTGCGACCAAACCGTTCGTTTCCGCGGCAACCGCTTCTTCGAAGGCTTTCGGGTTGTTCACGGTTCTGTCCGCATGCTTGACGCATTTGGCCAGTTCCTGAAAATAATCCGAAACAAATTCGTTGACGTTGTGCCACGCTCGACCGAGAACCGGTCCATTGTTGGGTATGATTCCTCGCAGCAGTCGGAAAATCTTGATTTTCCACGCTTCGAGGAGTCCTTCGCCGCCGGCGAGTTTATGCACCGTTTCAGGTGCCATGCGCGCCGCGGTGAATGTCGCCGCAAAGGAGGCGAGTTCTTTCACGATCTCGTCTCCGAGTTCGTGTTTTGCCTCTCTGAGTAGCTGATCTACAAGGTCTGCAACAGGCATACGCCTCCTTAATGAACTGTTTCCTTGGTGACGCCGCCCGAACCCGAAGGCCGAATGACGAACTCTTTGGAAACGTAGATGTTGGCGGTTTGGCCCGAATCCGCGGAAACAATCAGATGATCGCCGCCAAACTCGCCAGGGGCGAGTTTTTGGATCCGGACGTCGATTTGCACGTGGGCTGTTTCAGCCCAGTGTTCAGTGGCGGATTCCCAGCGCTCGTCGATCTCTCCGTGATTACGAATCGCCCATTCCGATTTTTTCTTTCCGGAAAGGTGGATCTTGGTTTGAGCGGGGGACCCCTTTACCGAGTGGATTATCTCAATCGTCATGAAGTCACGCTGGCCTTCCGGTGTGATATCCCGGATGGTAAGCTCGGCTTCACCGGTTTTGATTTCATTGTCGGCGGCAGGCGGCCCACTCTTGTCTTCGGCAACGGGGGTGCTGTTGCGCAAAGAATCCACGAGCTCCTCAGCGTCAAATGTCGGTTCTACGGAAGCCGATTTACTCGTTGAATACGGGACTGCTTCCTCGGCGTGACCGGTTGATTCATCGCGGGACCAGGATACTACATACATCTCGGATCCCACGAATACTACGATAGGCAGAGCGCCGTCAGCAAGTTCCTTCCCGCTAAGCGGGATGACAAATTTCGCCGTGCCGTCACTGGAGGTGCGAAGATGTTCCTTTTTCGTCTTGGGAATGAAAGTAGGTATTTTCCCATTCACATACAACTGAACCGCATCATTGGCCCGCCCTGTCCTCACCGTCAATTCCAGGTGATTGCCGAGCAGTTTGTGAGTGTAACTCACCCGTGGCAGGCTCTCGTCAGCGTTGGGGACAGAAGAGGCGGCCATGCTTGTCGTTGCTGCGAGGGCAGTAGGGGTGTGAGGAGTGGGTTCTTGAGTGTCTGCAGCAATTTTTTTGATAGTTCCAATTTTTGCTGCAGGACCCTTTGGGGGCTCAGGATTTGTTGGTTCGAACTCGACACTATCTGTTGCTTCGAGCTTGATCCCGTTGCGCAGATGATCGAAATGAAACCAGTATTTTTTCCCATCCTCGCCAAGAATCCATCCGATTTCTCTGGCAGGGAGCGTTTTGTGTACTTTGCCTTTCATTTTTTCACCTCGTGAAATATGCGATCACAAGGATCGCCCACGCACTGACTGCTGTGAAGTTTAAAGTCTTCATCTTCCAGCCAATAGTGCTGTAAACAGTTATACGAATGGTTAACCACAAAAGAAGCGGCCAGAGCCAATTCGCATGCATTGCGATGCCAATCAGCATTGCGGCAAGTGGAATGGCAATGAGAAGTAAGCGCGGACGCCCGAATACGATCTTTCGACGGAGTAATTGCCATGTCCATGGTTTCCACCACGTACTTGGTTCTTTTCCAGTTTGCTGTTCGTAGTCTGCTCTCGCTCGCTTCCTTCTTTCGTATGCCGCTGTTTTGGCCTCGATCTTTCTGATCCTGGCATCAGCCCTGGCTTTGATCCGTTCGATCTTTTTCTGCAACCGATCGAGTCGGTACTGCAGCCAGCGGCTGAGCAGTGTAGCTTGATTTGCTCCTCGAGCGTTGATCTTTCGTTCCTTTGCGTTTGCTTTAGCTTGAGTTTTTGAAACTCGAGCCGCCGCTCTCGCATTGATCTGATCGATCTTTCGCAGCCTGAGCGTAAGGCGGAACTGAAACCAAGCCGTCAGCAGATTATGAAGAATGTCGCCGCGAGCGCGAATGCGCTTCACGCGAGCTTCTGCTTTGCTTCTCACGGTTTCAGGATTGCCACGCAGCAACCCGCGCAAGCTGTCGGCAATGTCTCTGATGAAACTTGCAAACGCTGACAAGCGGGACGTCGTGCTGCGTGGAGGTGTCTCAGGTTCATCTGTTGCGCTTCTTTCCTCAGACTCTGTGGTCGCGCTGCCGGTAGCAGTTCCGCTGCTGATGAGTACCGCGTCGATTATTTCTGTTCCTTTATGTGCTTCTTGTACTGTGATGTGCCCGAGAGTTTCGACTGCTGGTTGATGCAGCTTGCGAACTTTGAGAATGATGAACGCCAAAGTAAGCAAGCCAACCATAATCCAGCGGATCACGATTGGAACAAACATGAGTCCATACCATCCGACCGCTAGCGCGGCGAGCAAGATCACGGCGAAAAAAAAGCGTTTCGCTGTAAACCTTCTGCGCCTAAGGGAGTGTTTGTACGGAATATTTGCTTTGTTCAAGATTCGTTCGGTTGCTTTTCGGGTACTCACGGTTTCGCGACGGCTTGCGATTAGCGCAACCACAATCATGAGTAATGTGAGTGCGGCCGCCCCGATGAGAAAGTAGTTATCATACCGGCCGGAGACGTAAAGCAGCACAGCAATGGTTCGGTCGAGAATGCCGTAGGGATTGTTCGCAAACATTCCTGCGAGTACTCCGATCACCAAGAGCAGTACGATTCGTTTCAATTTCATAAATCCTCCAAGATTTCGAAAGGGTGCGATTTCTTTAGGAACCATTCCTAAAGTTTGGGGCTGTAAACGCACCCAAAGAACAGAACTATAGCTGATTAGAGCGCTGTTCCCTGAGCCATTTCTGAACCCACAACAGTAGCAGATTTTGGCTTATTTGTCAATAATTTAACCGCTTCCTATTATTGCAGTATTGACAAAATAGCTGTTTTTTGCTAGTATACTGTGTTTACGATTAATGTGTTCCCAGCAATTTGGTCAGAAGGCTTTCTGGATAAATTGCTGTGTGCATGGCGCGGCGGTTGCCCCCCAGCGTCGTTCGTTGACGTTTAAGCCCGGGGATGCCGACAAGCCGAACATGATTCAGACCTCTGGTTTTAAAGAGGTTAAATTCGAACAAAACGGAGATGAGATGACTCTCCGTTTCAGCTAGCAGCCATTCAGATAGTCAGAAATTGAGGAAAACTGGCTATCAGAAACTCCAGGCGAGCCGTAAGGCAAGCCTGGAGTTTTCATTTTATCTGTAAAAAAAGACAAAAATAGGTTATAATTGCAAATGCTTTAAGCCGGGGTGGCGAAACTGGCAGACGCAACAGCTTTAGGAGCTGTCGCCCGAAAGGGTGTGGAGGTTCAAGTCCTCTCCCCGGCACCACGCGTGAGCTTTTGGGGTTCCCGTAAGAAACAAGAAATACTATAAATTATTCCCTGTATTTGTAATCTATCACCATTTGATGCATGAAAAAATAAATTGTATAATTTTACAATAAACAAATTATGAAACGATTTCTGAAAAACATTGGCATAGCGCTGTTTATCTTCCTGATCTTGGCGGGGGTTTTTAGCTTAACCGTTAGTGATGAAAGGAACGCTACTGAGGTTCCGTTGTCCAAGGTCGCGGAAGAAGTCAACGCTGACAGGGTGGAGCGTATCGAGGTTCAGGAAAACCAGCTGCTGGTTTTCCTGAAAGACGGCAATAAAATCGTGGCCAACAAAGAAACCCAGTCTGACATCACCGAGAGTTTATCAAGACTCAACGTCAAACCAGAAGCGCTAAGCCGCGTCGCGATCGAGATCAAGGGGCAATCGACCGGCACATTCTTTGTGAACAACCTTTTGCCGTTTCTTTTGCCGTTTATATTGATTGCTGGATTTATTTATTTTTTGATGCGCCAGGTCGGCGGCCAAAACAACCGCGCCATGTCTTTCGGCCAGTCGCAGGCGCGGCTCACGGACAATGCCGCGCAGAAAAAAGTGACGTTTCAGGATGTCGCTGGCGTAGCTGAAGCCAAAGAAGAGCTCAAAGAAGTTGTAGAGTTTTTGCGCTACCCGCAGAAATTTTTAAACATTGGCGCGCGCATCCCGAAAGGCGTGCTGCTTTTGGGTCCGCCAGGCTGCGGCAAAACGCTTTTGGCCAGGGCAGTGGCGGGCGAGGCAAACGTTCCGTTTTTTCATATGTCTGGCTCAGAGTTTGTGGAAATGTTTGTGGGCGTAGGCGCTGCTCGTACGCGCGATCTGTTTCGCAAAGCGAAAAAGCACGCGCCATGCATCGTCTTCATTGATGAAATTGACGCGGTCGGCCGCCAGCGCGGCGCTGGGCTTGGAGGCAGTCATGATGAGCGTGAACAAACTCTCAATCAGATTTTGGTAGAGATGGACGGCTTTGATACTGATACTAATGTGATCGTGATCGCGGCTACCAACCGGCCAGATGTTCTCGATCCTGCGCTTCTGCGTCCTGGCCGTTTTGATAGACAGGTGATCATTGACCAGCCGGATATCAAGGATCGGATCGCGATCCTCAACGTGCATTTGCGCGGCAAACCTATTGTCGCTGGTATGAACGTTGATCTTATCGCGGAACGTACGCCAGGTTTTTCTGGCGCGGATTTGGCCAATCTCGTAAATGAGGCCGCGATTTTAGCGGCTCGCCGCAATAAAAAAGTCATTGACCAGGCAGAATTCATTGAGGCCGTGGAAAAAGTAATGCTGGGTCCTGAGAGAAAAAGCAGGGTTTTATCCGTAAGAGAAAAGCAAATAGCGGCTTACCATGAAGGAGGGCACGCGCTCGTTGCCGCTATGCTGCCATTCGCTGATCCGGTGCACAAAATTTCCATTGTGTCCCGCGGCAGAGCCGCAGGATATACCTTGAAACTGCCGGTTGAGGACAAACATTTGCATTCGCGAAGCGAGTTCTACGCTGATCTGGCGGTCGCCCTCGGCGGTTATGCCGCTGAGCAGCAAGTATTTGGCGATCTGACCACAGGGGCATCCAATGATCTCCAAGTCGCTTCGAACCTGGCGCGAAAGCTCGTGACAGTGTACGGTATGAGCGAGAAAATCGGGCCAATATCTTTTGGCGATCACCACGAAATGGTTTTCTTGGGAAAGGAGATCGGCGAGCAGCGGAATTATTCTGAAAAGGTCGCTCAGAAGATTGATGAAGAAATCGCTAGTATTTTATCCGATGCCCATAAAGTTGCGGAAGCTATCTGCAAAAAATATTCTGCCAAGCTTGATGAGATCGCGAAGGTTTTGACCAAACAGGAAACGATCGAGCAGGAAGAATTTGTCCAGCTAATGGCTGATGCGAACCCCCCGCCAAAAAAGATTCAAAAGCCCGCAGCAGTAATAGCGCCACCTACCCCGGAGCTATCCTAAAATGAATTTCCCATACGCCGCAATTTTGCGAAATGCTTACGAACTAACCCGTAATCATTTTCAACTTTGGGTGTTCGGGATTTTCATCAGCGCGGCAACCTGGCTAAATTTTCTTTTGCTAAATATTGCGTTTGATCGGCGGGAACTGGTTGATTTTGACAGCAGCGAATTCGTATCAAAACTACAGAGTATCGCTGATAGCCCGCTTGCGATTGCCAATCTGTTCGTGGTTGTTATCATTTTGTTTTTTTCCGCGCTTTCCAAGGCCACCGTGGTTTGGTCTGCGCAAAAATTGGCGGGACGGCAACAGTGGGCCTCAGATCAAAAAAAAGAATTTAGCGTGAAAACCGCGCTCAAGGAAGGCGGTAAATATGCAGGCACGATTTTTTGGCTGCAGCTCCTTGTTTTGTTTTTGCTCCTTCTCCTGGTCATATCGATCGCCGCCCCCGTGGTTTATCTCGCGGTAATCGGCCAGATCGGCCGCGCGGTGGCTCTAACTTTTCTCGGCATGGCCATCCTTGTGCCGGTTAGCATACTGCTGGGCTATATGTTCATCTACAGTCCAATCTTTGCGGTGCTTTATAGAGTTAAAGCCAGGGCAGCTCTTGGTCTCGCGTTTGGACTCGCGCAAAATAAATTGAAAGAAAGCCTGATTTTAGGGGCATTTCTCGTTGGTATTAGCCTGCTCTTTATGACTGGGCTCGCTTTTGGTATAATTGTGGTCAGTGTCCCGGTAGCATTTCTTTCTTTGGTCTTCGCGCAAATCGGCCTCACGTGGGCCGTCTATATGCTCGTTTTTGTCACCGCTTTTCTTGGGCTATGCGCGGTCGTCATCTTGCTGGCAGGACTGACCGTGTTCAATAACTGTGTCTGGGTTCTGGCGGTGATGGAAATGGTTAAAACAGAAAAAGCAGACGAGGACACTAAAGTCTTCACCGCTGAGGTGGAGCCAGCATCTTGAGAATTATCGATAGTTAGCATCACGAGCGTGATTAGCTCAGTGGTAGAGCACTTCTTTGACGTAGAAGGGGCCGCTGGTTCGATCCCAGCATCACGCACCACGCGTGACCGGGAATTTCAGTCTTCGCAAACAGCTAAAGCTGCTCGCTGCGACTTCCGTTCCGATCCCGCTTTCCCCAAAACCTCTTTCAGAGCTTTCGGGGTGCCTCCGAGTTATCATTAAATACAAATGTCAGCCTTTCGCTTTAGAGGGAGTCGAGAGATTGCCATTTGAAACGCAAATGGATCAAAGCAATTTCGAAAGTAAAATAAATATAAAATTCGTAAACCAGGATTTGTTAAAGACGGCTCTCACTCACAGGTCATACCTCAATGAGAACCGTTCTTATCGGCTGCCGCACAACGAGCGCCTGGAGTTTCTTGGTGACGCGGTTTTGGAGCTGGTCGCGACGGAATATCTGTACCGCAATTTTCCAAATCCAGAAGGGGAGCTGACCAATTTTCGCAGCGCGCTTGTAAACTATCGGCTGCTTTCGACCATTGCCAAGGAAATCGGCATTGAAAATTTTATTTATCTGTCGCATGGCGAAGCTAAAGACACTGGCCGGGCCAGGCAGGTGATTCTGGCAAATGCCCTGGAGGCGCTAATTGGCGCGGTCTACCTTGATCAGGGAATGGAGCCTGCAAAAAAATTTATTGAAGATTTTGTACTGACCAAGCTGCCGGCAATCATCAATGAACAGGCCTATCTGGACCCGAAATCCAAGCTGCAGGAACTCGTGCAGGAACGGCTTTCGATTACTCCGATCTACAAAGTTATTTCCGAATCTGGTCCTGATCACGCGAAAAATTTCGTGATCGGCGTTTATATTTCTGACCGTTTGATTGGCGAAGGCACCGGACCCTCCAAACAGGACAGCGAGGTGGAGGCTGCCAAAAACGCTCTGCAGAAACAAGATTTTTGACCCCTCACCCTTCTTCAAATGTTTTACGTTTATATCCTGCGATCAAAAATAAATAAAAGAACTTACATCGGTTTCTATACAGAAAATTTAAAACAAAGAATCTTGAAACATCACGCAGGTATGGTGCGGACTACCAAAAATTGGAGGCCTCTGGAGTTAGTTTACTATGAAGCATATAAATCAAAAAAGGACGCATTGATTAGAGAAAAGAGATTAAAAAGTTTTGCAAAAGGTTTTTCGTCTCTCAAAGGTAGAATTAAATTTTCTTTGGAAGGGTGAGGGGTGCATTTAAAAAAAGTCGAAATACAAGGGTTCAAGAGTTTCGCCAAAAAAACCTTTTTGGAATTTGAGCCTGGCATTACTGCCGTTGTCGGACCCAACGGTTCCGGTAAATCCAATATCGCGGACAGCCTGCGGTGGGTTTTTGGCGAACAGTCAATGAAGCTTCTGCGAGGCAAGGTAGCCGCAGATGTGATTTTTGCCGGCAGCGATCAGAAATCTCGCCTTGGCGCGGCCGAAGTCATGGCTTATTTTGACAACCGTGACGGCAAAATGGCTACCCCCTATGACGAAGTCATGATCGGCCGCCGGGTTTATCGGGATGGCAACTCTGAATATGTGCTCAATGGCAATGTGGTCAGGTTACTCGATATCGAAGAGCTGCTGTTCAAATCGGGCTTTGGCAATACCTCGTACTGGGTGATTGGCCAGGGTATGATCGACCAGCTGATTCTGCGCGGTCCTGGCGCGATCAAGGAATTGGTGGAAGAAGCGGCCGGCATCACGCCTTACTATCAAAAGCGCGAACGAACCCTGCGCAAGCTCGAGCAAACTGAAAGCAATCTCGAGCAGGCCCGAGCACTGATCACGGAAATTGAGCCGCGTCTTCGCTCGCTGCGGCGCCAAGCCAAACGCCTTGAGCAGCGGGAAGATATTGAAAAAGAACTTAAAGAGTTTCAGATTCAGTATTACGGTCAAATCATTGGCGGACTCGAACATCAGCTAGGCGAGCTGAACCAGAAGCTCGAGGCCTATGATAAACAAATAACGGATGTGAATAAAGAAATCAGCGACCTAAGCAAAAGCGCGGATCAGCAGGAAAAAGATTCTAAGGAGCGCTCTGAATCTTACCGCAAAGTCAAAACTGATCTTGATGTGCTGCAAAAGGAGCGTCTGAAGCTTCTCGAGGAGATGGCTAACATCCGCGGCCGGCTCAAGGCTGAAGAAGCGCACGCCCGGAAAAACGTAAGCATTGATATTGAAAAACTGAAGAGCAAATTCAAAGCAGCCTACGACCGGCTTTTGAATTTGTTCAAAAATTTTGAAGCTGCAGAAGCGGCAAGGGTAGAACAGATGTTTTCCGAAGTCTCGCAGATTTTTGAGGGAGCAGAAAGCGCAAAAAATATCGAGCATGTTCTTGCTGATCTAAAAAAAGAAGAGACCAGGCTCAATACTGACCTCGAGAACTTGTTCGGCAGGATTAGCAAGCTGGAGCAGGATTTCGTGGCGTACAACAAAGAGGAAGAAGATGTCAAACAGCAGCTGTTCGTCAAAGAACGATTGCTGCGAAACAAGCAGGAAATGGTGGTCAAAACCTCGGAGGCCAAAAATCAATTGGCAGTGGAGCAAGCGCGGCTCGCCACCCGCAAAGATTCCTATGAGCAGGAAGCCTCTAGCGCGCTGGGCAGTGAATTTCGAAAGCTTTTGCCAGGGCACCGCCTTAACCACCCCCTCTCCGATCTACAGGAAAAAATCGGCAAGCTCAAAAAACAGCTCGAGATGATCGGCGGCGTGGATGAGCTCCTGGTTCAGGAATATAAAGAAACCGAAGAACGATATACGCACCTGACTACGCAGTCCGAGGATTTGGAGAAGGGGATAAAAGACCTCAAAACCGTGATCGCAGAACTTGATGAAGTGATTAAAAAAGAATTTCACGAAGCATTCACCAAGATTTCCGAAAAATTCGCCGAATATTTCCGCATGCTGTTTTCCGGCGGCAAAGCCACGATGACCCTCGTGCGAGAGTCTCCCTTGATTTCTCCCCCTGCTTCGATAGGGGGAGATGAAGAGGGGGTTGAAGAAGCCGAGCAATTAGAAAAGAAACCTGCAGGCAAACTCGAGATCGTCGGCATCGAGATCAGAGCTACTCCGCCTGGAAAAAAACTTGCCGGTATTTCCGCGCTATCCGGCGGCGAGCGAGCTCTCACCTCGATTGCGCTTCTCTCCTCTATACTCTCCATGAATCCATCGCCGTTTGTAGTGCTCGATGAGGTAGATGCAGCGCTCGACGAGGCCAACAGTATTCGGTTTGGAAAAATTATCGGCACGCTCGCTCACAAAACCCAGTTCATCACGATTACGCATAACCGCGAAACCATGCGCCAGTCGCATACGCTCTACGGCGTAACCATGGGCGACGACTCTGTCAGCAAAGTAATCTCCCTCAAGCTCGAACAAGCCGCGGTGTACTCGACAAAGAACAAATAAACCAAGGCTTGAAAGATTGTGCGGGTAAGTTTATGATAAATTTAAAGTAATCTAATATTAAGAAATAAACATATTTAAACTCGCTCGTAAGCTACCAGGTTTTACCCTCATAGAGCTTCTCGTGGTCATTTCTATAATCGGGCTATTGGCATCAGTAGTTTTAACATCTCTCAACACGGCTCGGGTTAAAGCTCGCGATGCGAAGCGCAAATCAGATATACACCAAATCAAATTGGCGATTGAGTTGTATTATGATTCAAACAATGGTTACCCGCCGGTATCTTGCGGAAACGATTGCCAGGCTTCTATGGGTAATCTTCAAGACACGATTTCTCCCGTTTATATTTCAGCAGCACCTCATGATCCTTCACTCGGGTCCGGCTGGGACGATTATTATTATGTAAGGGCGACGGGCGGTCAGGGTTATGGCTTGCGCGTCAACTATGAAAATTCCGGAGTTTGTAAAACCGGAATGAACGTGAGTCCAGGGTGGTGGGGCGCAGGCGTTCCCATCTGCCCGTAAATATATGTATGTGGCATTGACTGTCGCGGCCGACTCTGGTATTATTTGGGTTATGTTAACTATCAGACTCCAAAGAGTTGGGCGCAAAAATCAGCCGGTTTTCCGGATTGTTTTGGCGGAAAAATACCGCGCAGCGAGCAAAAAAGCGGTCGAAGCTTTGGGTACCTACAACCCGCGCAATAAAGAGTTTTCTGTAAAAGAAGGCCGGGTTAAATATTGGCTCGAAAAGCACATACAGCTCTCGCCAACCGTGCACAATTTGTTTGTTGCCAAGAAACTGATTAGTGATAAAAAAATCAAGGCCTGGCAGCCAAAGAAAAAAGAAAAGGCGCCAGAAGCAGCCTCGGCACCAGTCGCTTCAGCTGAAGCCAAACCGGAAAACCCAGCAGCTGCTTAACGAATTGACGCGGTGTTGATTTTTTGTTAAGCTCTTTTCATCCGCCAATTGGCGGACCAAATAATTAATCCAAAGGAAATACATAAGTGGAAAAAGATCAAGAATTTGTGGAATTTGTCGTAAAATCACTGGTTGATCACCCGGAAGCAGTGAAAACCGATCGCACGGTTGACGAAATGGGTGTCCTCATCAGCCTTCATTTGTCTCCGGAAGACATGGGTCAGGTGATTGGCCGCCAGGGTCAGACCGCGAAGGCTCTTCGCACCTTGCTCAGAGTTGTCGGTGCCAAGCATAAAGCCAGAGTCAACCTCAAGATTGTTGAGCCAGAAGGGGGTCGCGGCCCGAGACCGCAGTCAGCAATGGCCGCGAGCGGCGCAGCCGAAGAAGCCCCGGATGCGATGGAAGATTTCAAACTCTAAAATTTTAACCCCGACCCCTGGTCGGGGTTTTTAGATTCATGCGTTTTGATATCATCACAATTTTCCCCAAGTTCTTCGACAGCTTCACCAAAGAAGCTCTGGTTGCGCGCGCCATCAAAAAGAAAATCATCAAAATCGTACCGCACAATTTGCGTAAATGGACCCGCGATAACCACCAAACCGTGGATGGCCGGCCTTACGGCGGCGGGGCCGGAATGTTGATGCTTGTCGAGCCGATTCAAAAAGCAGTGAGCCGCATACAGCGCATGGGGGGCAGAAAGAAAAAGAGCAGAATAATTCTTTTTTCGGCAAAGGGGAAAAAATTTGATCAGGCAGCGGCCAAGAGACTGTCAAAATACAACCAGCTTGTTTTTATTTGCGGTCGCTACGAAGGTATAGATGAACGGGTGGCGGCGCACATTGCGGACGAGGAAATTTCCATCGGCGATTATGTGTTGTTTGGCGGCGAGGTGCCTGCAATGGTAGTAATGGAGGCAGTCACGCGCTTGCTTCCGGGTGCTGTCGGCAAAGAAGAATCTGTGCTCCACGAATCTTTCGTGGGTGGTGTTCTTGAACACCCGCATTATACCCGGCCAGAGGCAATCAAGATTGCCGGCAAAAACCGCCGCGTGCCCAAGGTGCTGCTGTCAGGAAATCATAAGCTTATTGCCGAGTGGCGAAAAGCCCACTCCTTCCGTGTCATTCCGGCCTCCGAGCCGGAATCCAGAACTCATGGATCCCGGATCAAGTCCGGGATGACAAAGAAAAAGAAATGACGATTGAATACGAAAATGATGATATAGTAATCATCAACAAACCAGCAGGACTCGCCGTACAAGACATTACGCAGTGGACACCTGCCCACAGGCTCGATAAACAGACATCCGGACTCTTGGCGCTGGCAAAAAATCAGCAGAGTTTGGATTTTTTGCGGAACTTGTTTAAATCAAGGGATATAACAAAAGAATACTTAGCGCTCGTCTATGGCCGCATAGAAAAACACGGAGTGATTGATAAGCCTTTGGTGAAAATCGGACACGAGGGATCCAGCAGGGTCAGGGTTCACGAATCCGGCCGCAAATCCGTGACCGAATACTGGCCTATTCAAAGCTACCGCCTGGGGGTTGACGAATTCACTTTGGTTAGGGTAAGATTGCATACGGGACGCACTCACCAGATTCGGGTACATTTTGCGCACATGAAGCATCCGGTCATGGGAGACGATCTTTACGGCAAGCCAAACTCGCGGATATTAAGTTCTATTCTTTCCCGACAATTCCTCCACGCTGCGAAACTTGAACTGAAACTGCCGGACAATACGTGGCTTGAGGTAGAATCAAAACTCCCCGAAGATTTACAAAAGGCTTTAGATAAATTATTAGAAGTAGTAAACTAGCGTGTACATCAAAGAAATCTCCAAAGAATTAATCAAGACAGATCTGCCGCAGCTCCGCTCCGGCCAGCAGGTTCGCGTTCATCAGAAAATCAAAGAGCCGATTCTTGATCAGAAAACTGGCAAAATCAAAGACTACCGCGAACGAGTGCAGATGTTTGATGGCCAGATTATCGCGGTCAAACATGGCTCAGGCATCAACGCCACCATTACTGTCCGCAAGATCGCTTCCGGCGTTGGCGTCGAACGCGTGTTTCCAATCCACGCTCCAACCATTGTCAAAATCGATATAGTCAAGAATACCAGAGCCAGAAAATCAAAACTCTATTACACCAGAGAAGGACAGGAAGCCAAAGTCCGAGACATGAATAAGAAATAGCTCAAAATTCGCCAACAGGCGGGTTTTTGTTATACTGTAAAAATGGAAATATGAAACAAAAAGGCTTCACCCTTATTGAGCTCTTGGTAGTGGTTAGTGTTATCGGACTTATGGCGAGCATCGTGTTAGTTTCATTGAATACCGCTCGCCAGAAAGCCCGAAATGCGCGACGTCTTGCTGACGCTCATCAAATTGTCAATGCGCTTCATTTGTATCTGGCTGACAGTCAAGGCATGGTGGGGTGCGGGGCAGTGATAAGTATTGGCACTGATTTTGACACGGGGCAATGTTTGCCTACCGCACTTAGTAGTTATATGTCTCGATTGCCGCGTGATCCCATTAATGATGCAGGTGCCCAATACATTTACTATATTTGCACCGAGGGGTCAGCTTGCAATACGCAATTTGCCGAAGGCCGTCATTTTATCAGAATCAATTTGGAACCCACGCAAGCTAATCAGTATTTTTTTATAAAGTAGAAATTACCTCGACAGTGCTTTGGTAAAAATTAAGGCACACTGTTCCCTTGCTGGACTGATTGTGACTTCTAGAAGTTTGGAAATATTCTCAACTCCGAGTTTTTTTGTTGCCTCAAGGGCTCAAATGCTGTGTGAACCGTTGACTTGGCGCGGGCTTTTCAATTGACTTTTAGTTGTGGGGGGGTAGAATCAGGATAGAGTCAATTCTCGGGAGCTATGAAACAAAAAGGATTCACATTAATCGAACTCCTGGTGGTCATCTCCATCATCGGCCTGTTGGCGAGCGTGGTTTTGGTGTCGCTGAACAGTGCGCGGGATAAAGCCAAGATCGCCAAAGCGCAGGCAGAGCTCAATCAGTTCGTAAAGGCCGCTCAAGCTGCCCAAGGGGAAAAAGGCCGTTTGGGTTCCTTTATTACCGGTAGTTGGTGTAGTGATTGTGCCTGCCGCGGGCGAGATATTCGAAACATTCCGGTTACTGATTCCTGTTATACCAATTGGGTAAACGCTCTAACAACTATTCAAACCGCCTCTGGTTTTTCTGGTTTGGATAAAATGACGCGCGATCCGTGGGGCAGTCCCTATGGCCTTGATGAAAACGAAGGAGAAGGCGGTCTCGGCAACTGCACTTTAGATACCATCAAATCTGCCGGACCAGATGGAGTGCTTTACAGTGCCGATGATGTGTACATTGGTAATAATACCATTCCACTTAGCAGCACTTGTCCTTAAATTTTGTTTAATGCCTTCAGAATTAACAAGGCGCAATAGGCGTGGGCAATTTTGAATAGTACAGGGGAATATATAAATGATGGAATTTGCGGCGAAGGCGCAGTTGGGAATAGGGATTATGCTATATATTTGAAAGAATAAATCCAGCACCTTCCTGTCGGGGTATTGCACCCCGCAGGAAGGCTATATTGAGCCATTCATCCCCGCAGCAAGCTGCGGGGTATTCTGGAAGGTGCTGGATAAAAAAATCCGAAATGTGCAGCCGTTGAAAAAAGATCAAGGGTCGGCAGTGCCGACCCTTTTGGTTTATGTTACTTGCGCTGGCTGGCGCTTCAGCTCGTCTCGTATTTGGATTAATTGATCCAAGACGTAATCGCTTGCTTCCCACCGATTGATGAGCGCGGAGACGCTTGTTGCCAGCCTTGTCCGGTCGTCGGCAGGTAGTTCGGACCCCCACTTCGCCAGATGTTCTGCCATTTCCGCCAAAACCGCGTGCCTTTCGCCGAGCGTGATCGCTTCGTTTGTTTTAGCTTCCGAAAGTCTCTCGCACGCCCTCGCCAGTTCGTGAATCAGAATATGCATAGACGTGATTGCCATACTTACCTCCTTAATTGGGTTTCGTGATTGCTTCTAAAAACAGGGTAGCACAGCTGGCGCGGGCAGGGCTAATTGCCCGTCCAAGCTCCATTTCAGATCTACGAAAATGCTTACGGTCTTTGATGTATATGAGACCGAAGAGTCGGCATTAAAGAGTTTTCAGCGCTGACAAAATCAGCATGGCACAGGACTTGCGGGCGGGGCTGACGGAAACCTTGAGGAGCTTGGCGACGTGATGTGCGTCAAGCTCATTTATTTTTATTCAATGATTTACCTTTCGCATATTCGGAAACAACCGAAGCCGCGGCCACGGCTATCATGCATCCGCGCGTCTCGTGAGAGATGTCTTCGATAACGCCATTTCGAATTTTTAAATAAATCCAGCACCTTCCTGTCGGGGTATTGCACCCCGCAGGAAGGCTATATTGAGCCATTCATCCCCGCAGCAAGCTGCGGGGTATTCTGGAAG
>Ga0209541_10007977_pt1 | contig 17650 bp, 10 predicted proteins | sample RifCSPlowO2_01_FD_184027 | JGI IMG/M metagenome (GOLD analysis project Ga0209541, IMG submission 184027) | Groundwater microbial communities from Rifle, Colorado - Rifle CSP2_plank lowO2_0.1 (SPAdes) (version 2) | ecosystem: Environmental > Aquatic > Deep subsurface > Groundwater | place...
TGTGACAACAGGAGCTGTTCCAGTAAAATCAGTTTTGCATTTTCCAGTTACAGGTCCTAAATAAGTAAGTGTGAAATCCTCAGTAATTGTTAAGTAAGCATTTTCATCTATTGAATAGCTATTTGTAATGTTTTCTTGATATCCTGGCTTGGAAACATTTATTTTGTATATTCCTCCTGGAACTGAATTGAAGAATCGGTAATATCCAGAATTTTGTGGTTGATTTGAGCTTTGTGTTGATATTGTGAAACTTGGCTGTCCTAATCTTGTAAGTGTTATTCTTGCATCAGGTATTGGATTTCCTGAATTATCTCTGACATATCCTTGTAAGGTATTATTTGTACATGGCAGACTGCTTATCGAGTCAGAAGATCTGCAACAATATTTTCCATAATTTTGATCAGTTGCATTGGAGACATTAATTAATGTGCTTCCGCACTGACAATAATTACCTGTATATGTATCAGCACTAATTTGTTGTGTATAAAGCTCGTCTTTGATTGACAAATTTAACTTTACTCCATAAGTTCCGGATGCGCTTAGGCATGCTGCAGTCTGCCTTACTGGTTCTGAGCAGCAGCCATATGTTCCTTGAGTTGATACATTATATTCATTCCTACCAACAGTTATTCCGCTAACATCTGTGCATTGGCTAAGTTCCGTATTTATCTTGTTAGACGGCGGGCAGGCACAATTGCTGTTTTCCTGCCTTGTGCTGCTAGTTGCATATGCATAACAGCAGAAGTCATCATCATCTGTTTTGAAGTTTCCATCATCATCTTGCCCGTTTGTGCAGCTGCTAGGCGCTGCTTCTTGTTCGCATAACCTATTTACAGTATCATGATTTGTGTATCCTTCACATTGATAACAGCTTGAGAAGCAGTCATTTTCATGTCCGCACCAATAACAATTTGGATTTTCTGTGCAAGAAGTGCTAGTAGTTATAGAATCACATTCATTTGTTCTTTCCTCACAAATACCATAGATAAATTCCATGTTGTCATCCAAGCAAGGATTTGTGTCTTCATCACCTGGAGCCCAAAAATTGTTCAGATTTATTGTTGAGCAGACATCATGTGTTTGAGAAACATCACACTTTGTTCCAGGAGGTTGAGTTACATCATAGCAACATCCTGAATAACATTTTGTATTTACATCTGACTTATTGAATGTGATTGATTCAGAGCAGCTCAAACCTTCATCATAGTAATTTTGTAAGCAATCAGCTTGATTTATTGGTGAATTAGTATTTGTGCTGCTGTATCCGCTGCTAGTTTCTGGACAGCACGACACTTGGCTTAAAGAGCCTGCACAATATAATACTGGATTGCTTTGTCTTATCAAAGGATTTGCACAGCATCCAGTTCCAGGTTGAGATAGCAAATTTTCTTTCTCAAAACTCTTTTTAACAATCCCATCTTCACTCCTCTCGATAATGCTTAACTTTCCAAAACTTCCCTTTACAACACTTGTCTGAGAAACATTCAATATTGAAATTGATTCATCTTTAGCAAACGCTAAAGGAGTTATCATTAGTGAGAATACGAGTATGAAAATGATTCCAATGCTCGATATTTTTCTGATTTTCATTTATTCCTCTTTTTTATAGACTTTTATTGTTTGATATTTTATTGAATAGCTTTCAAGAAACCTTATCATGTCTTCTTTGCAATTTTCAGATACCATTATTGCTCCTCTTCCAAGCTGGTATCCTTTCATCGCTTTTATGATGCCAAGAAACTCATACTTTTTTCCGTTTTTGGTTTGTGCATGCCCAAAGAGCTTATGGCTTACTTCTATCTTTTTTACAGGTGGAAGATTTTTTAGGTCATATGTAAAAATAAAGTGTGGACTAACCTCTTTAGAACTAATTTCCTCTTTTTTCCCTGATTCCAAATCCATGTTAATTCTCTTTAATTGTTAGGATAAATAAGGTTTGAACAGCTTTCTTGCCTAACAATTGAATAATATTCAATGTTTTTTCTTCAAATTATTATTTTAAATTTTGTTATTTATAAACTTTTCTGCTAGTTGTTATATATTAATGCTATAAAATCTACTAATAATTATAAAAATATCTAATAATAAAGGTTTAATTGATAACTATTATAGAATAAAATTACGAAGGGTTACTAATTATTAGTATAATTTAAGGTAGAACTTAATTGACAGTAATTGTAAACTCTTGCCAGTCTTGAAGGCCTTCTTGATCACTTACGATTAGTCTTAATGGATGTTGCCCAATATTAAATTGTGAAGGATATAAAATTCCTGTGCTTGAATCATACTGCGCTGAGTTTATATCATTCCAAACCCCTACACTATTCTCTTGATATTTGAATGACAAATATGGCAACCTTGTAAGTTGATTGATTCTGTCATCAGGATCAACTACAAGTGGTGAATCAGATGGAACAAGGGGGGTATTTGAACCAGAATTAGTTTCTTGATCAGGTAATAAATTAATTACCGGCCTTCTGTTTTCGATGGCTAAGTTAAATTGATATGACTTTCCTACTAAAATAGATTTGCTATCAGTTATTTGAATAATTGTTGCATTTGTACAGTGATTTTTTTCACCTGGATCAATATAATAAGAACCACAATCTTGTTCCCGAATCAAGATTGAACCGCTCGGATTTATTGACACATTCATCCCATCTTTTACACAATTAGTAGGATTCAATCTTTGAAGTCGAGAAACTCCTTCTCCAACATGATAATAATCATTGCAGCTAAATTTAAGTTTGTCCTTTTCATTATCTCCAAGTTTAAAAGAAAGGTCTTTTGCTTCATTGACAATAATCTGCTGAGCCAGTTCGTGAACATTTTTTAATCTGATATTTTGTTTGCTGCTGAACAAGAAATAATTGTGGATTATTTTGCCCTGATCTTGTGCAACAGTTATACTATAATTAAAGAAAGCTTGGACATCCTCATCTCCGATTAGCAGATCAAGATCAAATGATAAATTTTGTATTGTCAGCCCTAATTTATCTTGAAAATACGAATAATTTAGGCATGTGGATGCTTTATTTTCCACAAATTTATTTAAAGACTCTTGAATAGATTTATCGCCATAACTTACACAAGTATAATTAATGCCTGGAAGATAGATTGAATTTAGTGATTGCTCTTGGCATAATGGTGGTATAGTTAAGTCTGAATTTGTATCTCTTCCCAGATTATATGAACCATAATAATTAACATTTGAAAATGAAAGGCTAATAGGAATAATTCGGTTATATGGATATTCAGGAGCCGGCATCTGAGGAGCAATTAAAGCATATGTCAAGTTATATATCTTGTTTTCATTAACATAATAAACTGGTATAACTTTGTTGTTTACAAAATTCACACCCCCCTGCCCCTCATAAATAAACCCTCCCTGCTTTCCAACAAGATCAAGTCCTTCAATCAACGCCTTGTCTAGGCAGCTCTGCACAAATCCTTTGAATGATGTGTCAAATATCTCTGTTGACTCCTTGATATCAGTGTCCTGAGTCAAAACAGTATATCTGAAATAAAACAGGAATCCGAATATAAAAAGTAGCACAAGACCGACCAAAAGATAAAGGGTTATTTGGCCTTTCCTTGACTTCACTAGGAGTAAGGATAGTGCTCCAAGCATCAAAAAATAAAGTAAAAGATAAGAGTTAGGAGAATCGACTTCTCTGCTTGGCAGGCCATCTAAAGGCTTGATTTCCCCAAATACGCCGTTGTTGAGGGTATCTCCTCTGATAGTATTAGAGATTATGTGTTTTGTTTCTGCAAATGTGTTTAGTGGAAGGATGACCAAATTTAGAAGAATCCAGATGATAAGTATTTTTTTTATGTTATCCACCTCTTTATTTAAATTCTATTGTGCTTTGCAACTACGATAATAATATAAATATTTAAAGCTTTGGTAAAGAAGAAAAATGAGAATATTGCTAATCGGTTCAAAGGAGTTCCCAATAGTAGAGAGGAATGTAGAAGATAAGAACCAATCTGGAGGGATTGAAAGATATGTTGAGAAGCTTGCCCAAGGATTAAAAAGGTATACTGATCTTCAATTAGTGATAATCACAAGGAAGTTTAAGTCACAACTAAAAGTTGAATCTGAAAATAATTTAGTTGTGTACCGTGTTATGTGGGTAAAAGGGATATTTTTAAGGAATCCTTCTTTTAATTTTGTCTCTTTTCTAAGAGCATTGAGTATCGATTTTGATCTGATCCATTCACATGGGCCTATTGCCGGATTTTTTGGATCAGTATTATCTAAGATTACACACAAACCATTGATATATACTCCCCATGGTATTTCATTCAATCAACCACAGTATAATTTTTTACTAAAAAAGGTTTTGATCCTTATTGAAAAGATTAATTGTAGAACAGCCGCAAGGATAATATTCGTATCGAAAGGAAATATTAGATATTTCGGATTCATAAACAAGCAAAAAATTGACATAATTCATCCAGGAGTTGATGAAAGTTTCCTTTCCCAACAGATTCAAAAATCAAAGTCTGTAGTGACCTTAATATTTGTTGGAAGATTAAACAAGGTAAAAGGCATTGAATACTTGATCAGGAGTGTGCCATTGATTTGTTCAAATAAAAAATATAAGATAATAATTGTAGGAGATGGCGTTGAGAAAAATAAGCTGATCCACCTCTCTAGACACCTCAGAAAAAAGATTGTTTTTTTGGGTCATAAAAGCCATAAAGAAATCAGAATGATTTTAGGGAAGGCAGATGTTTTTGTTATGCCTTCGTTATCAGAAGGTTTTCCTATGACACTTCTCGAAGCCATGGCATGTGGATGTACCTGTGTAGTGTCAGAATTAGGGATAGATCTTGATGATAGGTCCATAATTAAGGTAAAACCTAAAAGAATTGAAGAATTAGCTAATGCACTATCTAAATTGATTAACGATGAGAAATTTCGGAAGAAGATGATCATTCATGCAAGAAGAAAAGCAAGAAAGTTCTCTTGGGAAAAGAATATCAAAAAACATTATGAGTTGTATAAAATGGTTTTAAGATGACAGGTAAGATGAAGGTATTGCAAGTAAGTGAATATTTCGCTCCGCATATTGGAGGTGTTGAAAAAGTTGTTGCAGAAATCGCGGGATACTTATATGACAAAGGAATTGGGGTTGCTGTTTATTGTGGAAAGTTTAAATCATCAAAAATGATTGACAGAAAGATGAAATATAAAGTTATTAGGTCTCCCTTAGTTAATCTTCCAAGATTGGCAGCATTGTCCTTTATCTTATTTAGCCGTGTATTTAGATATTCAAAAATAAGTGAGTACGACATTGTTCATGCACATAATTCTCCGTCATTATTAGCTATTCCAAAAATTGATAAGAAGATTATTTTAACTATTCATGGAAACTACCCTCACAGTTTTAAGTATTTGTCAAAGTTTACAGTTGTATCTGTATTGGCAGGTATAATTGAAAATATTGCGATAAGAAGAGCAGATGTAATTACTGTAGTTAATAGTGAAAGGGCAAACGAGATCAAAAGATTGCACCCTAATAAAAAAGTGTATTACATACCCAACTTTGTAGACACCGAAGTGTTTAAGCCTTTAAAGATAAACAAAGAAAAAAATTCCTTGGTGTATGTTGGTACATTGCATGCTATAAAAAATGTGGATGTATTGATAAAGAGCATAAGTATTGTGAAGTCTAAATCAAAAAATGTTAAGCTTTACGTTATTGGGGATGGCATACAAAAAGGATATTTGATGGATCTGGTTTCTAAATTGGGCTTGAAGAATAATGTTTTTTTTGAAGGTATAAAGAATTCTTCTGAGATAGTATGGTATTATAATAGATGTATTGCAACAATACTCCCTTCAAGCAATGAGGGGTTTCCTTTGGTTGTTCTTGAGTCTCTTGCGTGTGGAACGCCGGTAATTGCTACAGCCACTAATGAAGTAGTCAGCTTGATTAGAGACAAGGAACTTTTGATTAGTTGTATTGATGATAAATTACTGGCAAGCAAGATATTACATATTTTTGATAAGAATAAAAAAGAAGGGTTTGAATTAAGACAAAGTGTGATCGAGAGATATGGCAAAAAAATGGTACTTGATAAGTACCTCCATATATACTTAAGTTTGGTTAGTAAGAGGTATGATCATAAATGATTAGATAAGTAATGCTAGATATAAAAAAATCAATTCAATAAAATAAGCCCCATAAACAACTTCATATTCATAAACTCTTTTCTTAAAAATGTAGATTATTTTTGTTATAAGGTGCTCTAAAGCATTTATTTGTTGAGGATTCTTCAAATGTCCATCTTCAATTTCTCCAAAGCTTTCTTTTCTCCAGCCATGTCGTGATTTTATGAAAAACTGGATGACATAAGGTATAAAAAGTATCAATAAAGCCTTTTCAGCATTGCCAAGTATTGCGATAACTGCAATTAATGCTCCAACAGAATAAGTTAATGTGTCTCCAGGAAAAACTCTTGCTGGATAATGGTTAAATATTAAAAATCCTAGAAGCGCAGCTATCATTACAGCTCCAAGCATCGCATATATGCCAAGGCCTTGAACTTGCCAGACTATTAAGCTGATTCCAAAAAGCATGATTATGCCCATTCCTGCTTCTAAGCCGTTATATCCTGCAATCATGTTGAATGCGTTTGCTGCTGTAGATATTGTTAATGGAACTATGATTAAAGCATATATTATTCCAAGATTTATCTCACCAAAAAAGGGTATTTCCATTGTTGAGTTTCCTGCATTTATCATCATTATTGGAAGTGCAGCAAATAAGCATAATATTGGCTTTTGCCATTGCCTTAATCCGATTTTCCAGCCAAGGATATCATCAACAAGTCCTATCATTGCAACTAAAGATATTGTGAGTATTGCAGCCATCAATTCTATATTGTATTTTGTTGTTTCAAAAAGAAATGTTCGGATTCCGATATAGATGAATGTTCCGATAAGAAAAGCGGCAAGTACACTTAATCCGCCAATCTCTGCAACCTCTTTGCTATCAGCTTTGTGCATGTCTTTGCCGGTCAGCTGAGCTTTTTTTGCTCTTTTTATCCACCAGTTTGTTAGTATTACACTTAAGAAGAATGTTATTCCTATGCATGCTATAAGTAATGTGCTTGGCATAGTAATGTTAATGAAAACAGGTTATAAAAGTATTGTTGTCTTGCCAACTATCTTTGCTATATTACTTTTTCCAGTAGACGAATATTGTAGAATCTTCTTCATCAAGAGATAAAGATAGTGTATCATCAATATTTTCATAATTTATTGACTTATTGGTGGAATTGACAGCTATTGTTTCCAATTTAGTGATGATATCAACTTTTGTATTATTTTTCAAACCATCAAAAACGATTTCAGAGACTGCTTTTTTGTAGTCTGTAGTTATTCTTGCAGATATTGCCTCTTTTTTCCTTATCTCAGCTGATACAGAGCTTAAGTTCAAGAAAAGGCTCAGATTGCTATGTGCAGAATCCAGGAATTGTCTTAATGCTTCTGGATTTGAAAGCACAGCATCTTTATTTAGCTCAATTATGTATAATCCCTTTTTTTCAGACCAGTTCTGTTCAGAGCTCAATGGCAAAAGCAGCAGATTCATCTTGATTCCGAGTGGCGTATCAGGATGCATTGGCTCTATTCCATATCCAGCAATTGCGTATTCCATTTTTGAATTTTCTATTGCAAGCAAGGTGTCAAAGCTTGCAGAAAATTGTGGTATGTAAAGCCCTTTTATTGTAATGTTTTGATTTTTAAAAGAATTCTTGGACTTTTTAATCAAAAGTTCCTGTTGTTGATATGTTAATTCTGCCAGATCCGCTGCAATAAAAGAAGAGGTTCCTATTTCAACATTATCCGATTTTATGGATTTAATATTAAATCCTAATCTATCTTCCTTATCAAAAATTTCATTAATTGTTTTGTTGGTATTAGATTCAGGAGTAAAGAATATGGTTATTGGTATGCCTTCCTGATTAAAGGCAGTAATTGCTTTGTTTAACTGCAATATTTCATTCGGTTTTACAGGCTGGTCAAAATACATCACAAATGAAACAATTTTTTCATAATTTGAAGGCACAGCATCAAATTTTAGGTTTATTTCTTCATGTTTTATTGGTTTTGGCTTGAAAACTAATACAAGTATTATTATAGCGATCACAAGCAAGGTAATGTATACTGTTCCATTTATTCCTTGTTTAGGTCTTTCCGGTTTAGATTGTGATTCCATCTAGTTTCATCCATTCAGGTGTTGTTTTTGCCAGATATTCTTGTTTTAATTCATTGCTTATTGTGAAGTTTTTTGGATAATTTATTTTCCATATTTTTATAGGTCCAAGGATTCTTCCGTTGTAATAAGCGAGCTGGTTTAATGAAGAATCATCATATCCAATTTCAAAATATTTGGATTTTTCATCAAAAAGGAATAGTTTTGTCCATAATGCATCTATTCCTTTTCTGGAAACATAAAGCAATGCTCCATTTTCCTGCTGATATTTGTTGTTTAAGTATCTTGGGAATATCCTTAAGCAGCCTTTAAGCCCTGTTTCATTATAGATTATTTTTTTCTCGTCATAAACGCATTCAACAGGCACATCTGTCCTTTCATTCCTGTAGAACAATACAGCTTTTGGCTGTTTTATTTCATAGGTATCATCTATTTCTTTGACAGGGATTATGAAACCGGCTATGTAAGCTTCGTTTTGTGGAAAAACCTTGTCTTGATAGACAAAATTTTCATCTAATGCTGTTGCTCCGCTGAAGAAATATGTGTATGTGTCTCCTTCTTGTATTGTTGATTCAGCATTCATGACAAATGTGGATATCCATGAGAATATATCAAAGTTTTCATCGCTTCCAATGCTTGAATAGGCTGTGTATTTTCCAATCTCATCTGATATGATCAATAAGTGTGTTGCTCCATGCGCATTTAAGAATTCTAATGCTTCTGTCTCATTTTTGGCTGACAATACGTGTCTTCCCATCAGATGATTCCAGTAAGGTATGAAGTTTCCTCCATCTGTTATTGTTGCTCTTTCTCCTCTTGTTTGGATCCAGTATCCATAATCCCACCAATGTGCAAACACCGCATCTTTTTGTGTGTTTTCTTTCACCCAGGTCATTGCGTTCTGCCATTGGTTGTCAAATCCAGGTCCAGTATATTTTGCAGAATAATAGCTTGTTGAAGTGTTTGCATAAATTATGGGTACAATAACCAATAAGATTGTTATGATTCCAATTGTTTTATAGAATTTGTCAGTTAATCCGAAAACATATTTGCTTAAAGAGATGGCTAAGAATGCTATAACTGTGCATAGCACAGGTGCAAATATCATAAAAAGCCTAATTCCTCCTCTTGCTGCAAGCATTACAACAACAAGCCATATGACAAAGAATGCCAAATAAATGTTGGGGTTTTGTATTTTTCCGAACAATTCCTTGTCTTTATTGTAGGATTTGAGATAGGTATAGGCTCCATAAATAAGCAATAAAGCAAATGTGGCAAAAAATAAGGCATCAGAGATCATTGTTTCGCCATTTAGCAAAGTGTTTTCAGAACTTCTGCTTATTATTATTCCGACTAAGAATAGAGTGAATAATACAATTAATGTTTTCTTGTATTGCAGCTCGTTTAATGCCTTGGAAAATACCAATGATATCCCTATAAAAAATAGTACAATTGTAAATCCAAAGCTTTGATACCAGTCATAAAAATAAGGTTGTTTGCTTTCTGCAACAGTTAATCCTAATCTGCTGTTTGTTATTCCTCTAAGTAGCATTCCTTGCGCATCTGTTATCAGATTTGTTATCGCAGTTTGTCCTAAGATCAGATAGCTGGCAAGGCTTCCAATAACTATTAAAGCTAATAGTATTGTTGTTTCTCTTGGCAAAGGTATTTTTGTAAGGATCTTGTCAAATCTTTTTGCCCTGTTCACAAAAAATCCTATGATCAGTATGCCAAACACGAGGTAGACAAAGCCAGATGTTGATGAGCTTACTAATCCTTTTAGCCCGCCGTATTTGCCTATAAATGTCGCTGTTAGGATTGTAAAAGGTATCATCCATAAGGTATAATTCGTTACTGATCTCAATGTTATTTTTCCAAGCAAAAACAGCATTAGATAATATGCTGCGATTATGATTATCGAAAATTTAAATCCTCCCCAGGCAAGGCCCATAAGCCCGGTTATTATGCCAGAAAGTAAAGCATAAATTCCAGAGATTGTTGGCCTTTTTTCCTTCTCTGATTTTATTATAAATAGTAATGCCAGAAACATCAAAAACATTCCAATTGATTCTTTGTCTGAAAAACCAGCCATTGTCCTCTGCAGATATGCCGGTATTATCACTAATAGTAGTGATGCTATTAATGCGGTGTATTCATCAAAGATCTCTTTGATGAGGAAATAGAACGCGATCATCCCTAATATGAAGAATATTACTGGATGAAGTATTACCGCTTTTTCCAAGGTTATCGATTTATTGAAAAAATGAAGGGTTTTATAGGTATAGACCATTGTAAATGATAAGAAGTTGTTCTCATCTCTTGAGTCAAAACCTATTGGTGCATATCTTAGTGTGTCATTTTGTGGCAGATATCCTTTTTCATTGATGGTTTCAGTCATCCTTAGAAAATAGTCTGTATCAAGTTCAATGGTGTATTTATCCTGCAATAATGGGAGGTTTTGTATTCTTATGAATGCGCCAATTAAGATGACTAGTGCTAATAGAACCAAGCAAAGTGCTTTCTTGTTTAGTAATCTTTTAAGCAATTTTTTCTTTTCTAAAGATTCCGATTTTTCTTCCAATAAACCACCCTAAACCTTATTCTGATAGAATTGAAAAGAACCAGGCATAAAAAGATTGTGGTTTTATGGTGATTTCTCTATCTTCAAGCATATCGCATAATCATAATTTGCATTTGAGTCGCATGTTGCCGCATGTGCGTTTGTTGTATCTGTAATCTTGATTAGGCAGATGCCTCCCTGGTCACATTGGCCATTATTGCTTTGATATTCAACTAATGAATACCCCGCATTAAAAGTGTCGATAAAGTTTAGTCTAATTTTGTTTGTATAAGTTGATTCAAGAGAAGATACATGAGCATTGTTTGTGTCTGTGATTGAAAATATTTCGGATGCACCAGCATTAGTATCCAATGTCCCTCTACTCACATTACATGATATCAGTGTTTGATAACTTGAGCTTGGCAGTCCAACATGTGCATTTGTTTCATTTGACAGCCTGATTACAGGCACTCCCTGCACATTTGTTCCACAAACTAAGATTGGAGCGCTGTCAGTTGCAGTGATTATCACATGATCTGGTTGGCTGGTTACAAATCCATCATTGACTACAAGGTTAATATTATAAGTGCCAGTAACATCAGGAGCAAAACTTGGTGTTTGTGTATTAGGGTTTGATAACACTGCTGTTGAGCTTGTTGGTTTGTTGGCTATCTGCCATTGATGAGTTAAACTATCTAGATCAGCATCATATGAAGCTCCGCCGTTCAAAGTAACCGTTTGCATAATAGAAACTTCTTGGTCTGCTCCAGCATTTGCTGTTGGTGGAGTATTGACAATTACATTTCTAGTTTGAGATGTTCCAATATTTGTGTTATTGTCAACAGTAGTAAGTCTTAAGTTATAAGACCCACCTGTCTGGTAAGAAATATTCATCCTTGGAAGATTTGCTGGAGGTAGCTGTGCTTTGTGGTTTTGGCCAAGCTCGATTGTTGTGCCGTTGTCAAGATCTAATGTACAATTGATTATGTAGGATAAGCCGCTTGGTTGCCCGGGTGAACAGAAAGCTTCAAAACTAATATTTTCACCGATATTGTATACTGATTTTTGATTGATAATGTTAAGAGTTGCATTTGGCATTGAATATGCTATTATTTGAATAGTTGCATAATTTATATCCTGCCCGTCAGTCATAGTTACATTTACATTGTACACCCCAGCATTTTCAAATAGTGCAGTAAATGAATTCCCATCCATTGGACCGCTTTGTGAGTGTGTTCCACTTGCATCTGTTATCCTTATTGTTGGATCTCCATTTATTCCATTGCAGCTACTTGTTTCTAATTCAATTCTTGCGCTGAAAGGTATTATTCCTTGTGTAGCATTTGATTTCAAAGTGCCCTCCGGTCTGTCATCAATTGTATTTCCAGTATCATCTAATCTCAGCTTTGCAGTCAATCCTAGCCATAACTCATTGTTTATTAGAGGTGAAGTTATACTTGTACTTGCTGACTTATTTTTCAAAACATTTATCCTATAATTGGAATAATTGCATTTGACAAGAGGATCAGTTATATTCAGAGAAGCGCAGATATCTTTTTCAAAACAGTTATAGCTCCCAGTAAGTGTTTTTTGCGCAGGTATATTGCTTGTATCGACAAAACTTACAACCTTGACATCTTTAGCTCCTTCTTTCGCTAGATACAATCTGTCAAAATTATTGTTTATTGTTATTTGTGCTTGATTGTTGGGGACCAATGCATGATAGATAAAATTGATTATATTCCTGAATATGTCTAATAGGTCAACTTGAGTTTCTGTAGGTGTTGCAGTTGAATCATATCTGAATATGAATAGGTTAGCATTTGTCAAGAATTGATCTGTGTATATTTCATCTCCTAAAAATGTGTTTCTTAATGTTGGTACAGGAAGCAAAGTATCTACAAAATTTTGTGATGTCCCAAAATATATTTCTTCATTGCTTTGCCCTGGATTTTTTCTTAATACACAAATGTTGTTTACACAATTTGATTGTGGGCGATACCAAGAAGTGAAAACCCAATTATCTGGTCTGCATGATGCCCGGTTTTCAAGCAAACTTCTAGCATTTATCTGATCAGAAAAAGCATAATCAATATAATTCAATGTGTTGTTGTAATTATCACAGAACAAGGTGTAATCATCGTCAGACATAATAAATTTGGTCAGTGTTTCTGCAACAGTTTTTGTTCTCGAAACCCAATCGCCATTTAGACATAGATGATCTCCTGACCATGACATGTTTGCAACACAGAAATCATCTGTATTTTGGCCAGTAGAGCTTTGAACAAAGCAATCTGATTCTTGTGCGCAATTGCCTGGCGCTCCATCCCAGCTAGTTTTTTCCACTGATTGTGTCCATGCTCCATTTATGCATGCATAGCTTCCATTTGTCCCATATCCTTCATTTAATGACCCTGTTGCTTGATTATCAACACAGTTTGTTCCATCCCAGCATTGATTTTGGTTGCAGCATTCTGTCTGCCTGCCATTAGTTACAGTCCAGGCAGCTGTAGAACTATGATTAAATAGTGATGTGCTTCCTTGTGGTCTCTGTACCCAAATATCATTTGTTGAACAATAATAATTTCCTATATTCTCGCAATAGCTCACATTATAATTTTCAGATATTCTTTTTACTGTTCCGCTTCCAGCATTGCTTATAAGAGTATTTGGATTTCCGTTTTCAACTTTTGGCAGCCTTAGATTATTTATTGAAGGACTAGCAGTAATGTTGGGTGTATTAAAAAGGTAATAAGCAATCAATGCCTCTTCCATTGCGCCATCAGACGTTATTTCAAATACATAACTTTGATATTGCCAATGCCAGTTCTTGTTGCTTGTGCCTGATTGTTTTACAGAACTGTCAGCGCTTCCATATCTTGCTCCAGGTATTGGTATATCGATTCCAGCTAATCCGCTATTATAAGAATTCGCGTTGTCTGATGAAGCAAATCTTGTCAATTTTATGTTATGATTATTTGAGTCAGCTCTATATGATAAAGAATATTGAGTTATTCTGTTTAGAGTATCAAATCCCAAATCGATTTGATTAAAATTATTTTGGTATGCATATTGATTGAATCTTAGATATGGAAATCCGCATCCATAAAACGAGCCATTGTGTGATATGACATTTTCTTTGATGCCATTCAGATTTCCGCCTAATAATTGAGTTGCAGTTTTTTGTGTGCCTTCCCAGCATCCAGTTGAATTATCATTATAGCTGTCAGATAGTGAATGTATACAGCAAAGAGTTCCTGTCCAAAAATTTCCGTTTATTGTGCAAGTTGCCTCATTTATTGAATTGTCCAGCTCTAAGAATTGGTTTATGTTTGGTGTTGTTGCTGTACAGATTTTGGTTGTCCCATTAACAATTATTGTGTTTCCTGCAGTTATCATTCCGCCCGTCAAAAGATCACCATCAGCATCACAAGCAACTAGATTAATCTCACCTTGCTCATTTCTATAACAAACATATTCTCTTTTTACGCTATCTTTGGTTATATTTATCGAGCTAATTCCCAAATAACTTGATTTACTTGCATCGGAATAGAAATTGCCAGCTTTAGAATCACTGCATCCATATATTTTCTTTTGGCCTGTGTTGTCATAAACATAACTGATATCGATCCCACAACCTAAAGTCTGTATTATCCCATGATCCTCATTACTAATAGTATCCCATTGCTTCGTGGTAGTTCCCCTGCATAAGTATTTGCTTCCACTATTTTCTTTTATCACACCGCAATCTGAAACTTGGTCTCCACAGCAATAATTTTGAAAATTTCCGTTGATACCATCGGTTTCTAAAGTGGTTCCCGCATCAAACCAATCATAATTTTGTGTTGTGCACACACTTTTATTATACCAAGCAAGCTTCTCAGAATCACATTTTTTATTGTTTATATTAGTCCTATTTATGCAGACGAAGATGTCTGATTCTCCCGAAGTTATTGATTTTAATCCATTATTAAAAAAAGAAGTTATCAATCCTGTTCTGTTTGTTGAAACCATGAAAGGTGGTGGTGCAATAAATGAGAGTATAGGCCCAAAGTGTCCAACCGTTATTGTTGATAAATTATTTAGATGTGAAGTTCCAGATGTAGCGTCTAAATTCCCAGTTTCATAATACCAACTAATGTTTGACAGTTTAAGGTCTGAACTTCTTGTGTTATTAAAGATTGGAAGAATTTGGAGTGTGTTTGTGTTTGGTTCCTTATACCTCATATAATATCTGATTAAAAACTGTGATGCCGGTGCGTTTAATTCGGATCCACTAATATAAACTGATGAATTAAGGTCATTATTACGGATCAATTGAGAAGAATTTGATTTTATCAACACCCAATTATTGGTATATTTAGCATAAACATCATAATGTAGCCATGCTTCAGTCCATCTAAAAAAATTTACCTGAAGCCAGGAATTTACAATTCCTTCAGATAATGAGTAATTAAATGATAGATTTCTTACCATAAACTGTGCTTGTGATTGGTCAACGTTTATCAAAAGTCTCGCTGTATTATCGATGTTTCCATAATTATAAGCGACAGGATCCACAAATCCTAGAGGGACTGTTGAACTGGCATTTGTTATGTCTGGTAATGTTTGGGATATTACTTGCTGGGATGAAGAGCTAACATTCCACATGAAAGAAAAATCACAAATCTCATGCCCTATATACCCAGCACAATCCGGATCCATCCTTTGGCAGCTAGTTTCAGTTGTGCATGTATTATCGCATGATTCTGTGCAAACCTGTTGCTGTAGATTGATCCACATCCCAGGATTCCCATCAGGATTTGACATCGAACCAGAAAACTTCACATACCCAGGAACATTGTTCGAAATTTGTATAGATGTTGTTTCTCCTCCATTAGGGTAATTATCTCCTATTGTGTCACATGTATATATCTGCCCACTATTAGCATACAAGGTTCCAGTCTTATTGCACCAGACCTTAGTCAGATTTACATTGATCACATTTTCAGGAAAATATATTGTTTTTGAGCAATCTAGGTTAGATGATTGTCCAGAGCAGATTTCAATATTTGCATTGTTATTGTTAGGATCTACAACACTCTGCCAAGCTGAATATAATGCTGTGCTCGCTTCTTTATTGTACACAATATCGTTGTTAATCAATGATATTTTAGAAAATTCACCATTAAAAATTATTTCTTTGCTAATGATTTGTTGAACATTAGCTTCCTCAAACGAAATCATGATAGGAGAAAACATCAGATTGATTATTATGAAAAGTACGAATAATTCTGTAGCTTTTGCAGCAAATCTTTTACCCAATATTGTTACCCCTTTTTATGATATATATTACCATCTATGAAAACATCCTTAACCTAATCAACCTTGTTTAAAAAGTTTTCTATGTTATTGAGAAAGAAACTGCTTTTTTTGCTTCTAAAGGGCTTAATCCAAGTATTGTTCCAAGGCTTATAATGTCTCTTGGAGATTTTATCTGTTCTGGTCTCGAGCAAACATTCGCAATCAATATGTTTAGTTTGTATTTTCTGGCTAAAGACACATTTTGTTTTATTCTTCCAAGAATTTGCCCCGAAGTTATCTTTGAAACATCAAACAGGATGGAAATGTTATTTTTCTTTGCAAGGCCGCACAATATCTGGTTTAATCCAGACACTCTTTGGTGTATAGAATCTTTTCTCTCAATATCCTCCAACCTAGATATGATTGAAGGCTTTATTTGTTCAAACACTTCTCTTCCAGGCGATTCTATTAAGGTTAAAAAGCCTTGTTTTTTGTATTGTGAGCAATTTTTTGAATTGCAGATCACAATCTGATTAATCACAACATTGTATTTAATGCTTAAGCTTTCTAATTCAGATTTCTGAGTTCTCGCCTTATCAGATAAAAAATATATTTTTGAATAACCTAATAATATGGCCTTTTTAACTAATTCATCTTGATTGTCTTCATTTTTTATTATTGTGCTGTACATACTTATGCTAATTTGTGGGTTGGTTTATAATATTTCCTGTTAATAAGAAGAATGTGGTTTTGATTTGGCAGCATGACCCATTTTATAAATATGAATTTTTATAAGTGATATCAAAATATGAGTTATATCAAAAAATATAAAGTATATGCTTAAATGCAGTAAAATATTTAAATAAGTATGCTTTTAATCCCATTTATGATAAATTCAGCTAGTTATGGATGGATGAATATTAATTCAATCATTCTAGCCTTGGCTGGATTTACACCTAAGGTTGTGTGTTGCTAAGAACCAAGGTTTGGTCCTGGCGATGCACATACTGATTCTTTATTGTATTGCCAGGATCTGATTTTGGTTTGCCGCTCTTAAAAAATAAGATGGAGAGGTGAACAAAATGACGCCGCAAATGTGTTTGGTGTGTGAAGAAGCCATAACAAACCCAATATGCCCGGATTGCATAGAGAAAGAAATTTGTGCATGGCTTAGCGAAAGGGACCCAGAACTTATACCTTCAGTTAAGAGTAAAGGTAATGATGCTCTGACAAGATGGGTAACTAATTGTATAATTTGCGGAAAGAATATGGGTATTTGTGGTCATTGCTTTAGCAAGGAAGTTTTGGAAGTCATCAATAATAGGAATGATAAGCATTTGACAAATGACTTTATAAGCTTCTTTAACTTCGAATTAGTCTGATATTTTTGCCACTTTTTGTGGCTTTATTATTTGTAGATTTTACTGGTTATAATTATGTGGTTTTATTATTAGGTTAAGAATGGGTTGATTAAATATTTTATCATAAAGTAAAAAAAGCAAAAATATAAATTTTAAAAAAATAGATATAATAAAATTGTTTGATTATAAGTGTAATTGATTTAATATAATTAAAT
>Ga0209541_10007978_pt1 | contig 17647 bp, 15 predicted proteins | sample RifCSPlowO2_01_FD_184027 | JGI IMG/M metagenome (GOLD analysis project Ga0209541, IMG submission 184027) | Groundwater microbial communities from Rifle, Colorado - Rifle CSP2_plank lowO2_0.1 (SPAdes) (version 2) | ecosystem: Environmental > Aquatic > Deep subsurface > Groundwater | place...
AGTTTCTTCATCAGGAACTTCAATCGGAATCATTATTATGGCCATATGTTTGTTTGCCTCCCTAAATTGATTAACACTGAATTCCTATACTAATCTAACAAAATATAACCATAAATAAAATAAATTTGCCAGCCAAAAAATAATTCGCATGTCCTCAATCCTTTTGTCATTAATAAATTACAAAATTTATGCGGTCGCATAGATTTTGTAAAAACAGCTTTTATTTTGTGCATTAAGAAACGATCGTTTCTTAATGCACAAAATTTTACCAACCAAATTAATATGTTTAAACCACAATCATAAGAATTTTATAATTTTTAAAATCTGAAAATTTTCTAAAGTTTTTTAAAAAAAGAAAACCCCGCACACAATGTGCGGGGCTGAATACCACCTATCAGAACGAGTACCGATACCGATCAACCCGATCCTTTTTCAAGCGGGATCACGCGAACTTTCGCAAGCCCATTCTGCTTGAAACCAAGCTTCTCAGCAAGGGCTTTGGAACAGTCAATTTCTCGACTGTATCTTCTGCTCCGCCAATCTTCAACATAGGGTCCGCGGTCGACGATTTTTGCCGTGGCAGTTTTCTGATTCTCAAGATTGATAATCAGAACCTCTGTGCCCAACGGCAATTCGCGATGAGCGGCGACTTTTGGGTCGTTTTGGTTATAGACCTGACCGTTGGCCATCCGACGGCCGTGAAAACCTGGACCGTACCATGATGCGACACCCTCACGAGGGCGTTCGTCTTTCCTAGGTATCAGGATCACCTGACCTGGGAAAATTTTGTCGCGGCCATGACCAAACCCGTTGAACTTTCGCAGGTCTGCAAGACTCACTGCATACTTCAGAGAAAGAGCAAACAACGTGTCTTTCTTTTTGACCTGATGTACGGCGGAGATTGCTCCTGTTGTCTTTTTCACCGACGAAGTATTTTCCGCTTGTCGTGTCTGCGAAATCTTCCAGACATTCTTGTTCTTGTCCGAAAAGATATCACTCCCCAGCCAGCATCCCGCTAGAAATAGCAGGATAATTAAAGTACTCTGAATAAACCGCATCTTGCCAATCCTCCTTCAAAAAAGTTATAAAAAGTGGTATCAAAAACTATGTAAAGGACTCTCCTCTTTTTAGTGTATAACATTTTGTTGAATAAGTCAATGTTTAAGCCATATTTTGATAAAACGGCTTAAAACAACCTCATTTTGTGTAAACTTTGAATACTTTTTTACAAAAAGTCGTCTTTTCCACAGAAAAAGCAGAAAATTTCTTACGATAAATTTTCTGCTTTTTCTATCCAAACAATAGGGACAGGAGCTGGACTCCTGTCCCTGTTGGTTTTCTTATCTGACTAACAATTCATCCGCTCTTTCCGGTTCCTCCATTATTTCTTCCACCACCCTTTCCATCCTCATCGCCCAACGAGAACCTTTTACCAAAAAAATATCATTTTCTTTTACAAAACTCTTTAAATATTTTCCTGCTTCTCTGGAATCTTTAAACCTCAAAATATTTTTTTCATCCATTCCCTTTTCAATTGCACCCTCGGCGATACTTTCGGAACGAACACCAACAGCAACCAAAACATCACAGACTTCTGCTACCAAATTTCCGACTTCTTTATGAGCTTCGGTCGTATATTTTCCCAACTCCATCATATCTCCCAAAACAGCAATTTTTCTTCCGTCTGTTTCAATCTCTTTCAAAGTTTTAAGAGCCCACTGAACAGCAAGCGGTGAAGAATTGTAAGAATCATCAATAATGGTTGAATTTTTTATTCCTTCAATCAATTTCATTCTTCCCGGCTGTGATTTGTGATCCAAAGAAAGCGCTTGTGACATTGTTACCAAATTCAAGTCCTGAGAAAATCCAACAGCAAACGCCGCCAATGCGGGATAAATATGTTGAACACCCAGAGACCCTTTTATGTTTACCGGAATACTGGTTCCATTTTGATTTGCCTTGAAGGTAATCCCGATGATTTTTCCATTCTCATAAAGAAAATTATTATTTGATCCAATAATATCGGCACCTTCTTCCATGCCATAAGTGACCGTTTTTCTATTGTATTCTTCTTTAATAGACAAAACATCTTTGTCATCAAAATTTAAAATCAAAAATCCATCCTTTTTCATATACTCCACTAATTTCTTTTTTTCTTCAATAACCGCTTTGGGTGACTTAAAATATTCAACATGAGCGGGAATTTCTGCAAAGCGGGTAACAACAGCAATATCAGGTTGCAACCACTTCGCAATATATTCAATATCACCAGGTTTGTCTGCTCCCACCTCTAATACCAACCACATTGGATAATGATTTTTAGAAAAAATTAACAAAAGTCCTTCAAAAATATTTTTTAACCAGATAACCGGATTGTTTCCGCCATTTTGAACACCCAGTATGCTCAAAGGTACTCCAATTTCTGAATTAAAACTTTTTTCACTTTTTCTCACAAAAAATGCGGAACTGAGAACAGTATAAATGGTATCTTTGGTTGTGGTCTTTCCCACGCTCCCTGTAACAGCAACAACCTTTGGTTTGTATTTCCAAAGAACGGCTCTCGCTTCGAGCATTAATATCCAGACTATTACTTTTTTAAAAATTTTTTTCATCTTTTATCTTTAAGAACTTTATGGACTTTCGACTAGCCTGACCGATAAAATTTTCTAAGGAAAATTTTATCGGTCAGGCGGTATTTCATAATAATTTATCAAAAACTTTGTCGTTTCCATAAATGGGTCCGTCAGTGTTTGAGAAGCATACCGCACTTCTTTTGGATTAACAATATAGAAAAATACTATAAATCTGGGGTCGTAAGCAGGAAAATATCCAAAAAAACTGTGCAAATGACGATCATCATAATATCCCCGACCATCTTCTTTGGCAATCTGAGCCGTTCCTGTTTTTGCTGCAATACTATAATGTTCCATTTTTTCTACTCCACCTACCAAAGCAGTATCAACCACATTCACCAACATTCTGGTAATTTCATCCGATGTCGTGTCTTTAAAAATCTTATCCCCCGGTTCAAACATCAATTCACGAGAAATTCCCGAACGATATTTTATATCGGCAGTCACATGTGGGGTAACCAAACTTCCTCCGTTTGCCAAGCTAGCCAAAGCCCTAAGCGCTTCTACCGGAGTTACCGCAACACCCTGACCAAAAGAAGCAGTTGCGTATTCGATGTCTCTGGTACTGTGGAGGTTTTCTACCAAACCATATGTTTCGTTCGGTAAATCTATCCCAGTCTCTTCACCCAGCCCTAATTGCAACATATAATCAGAGAATTTTTTGTGACCCACTTCGTTAGCAACAAAGGCCACACCCGTGTTCAAAGATTGGTTCAAAACCTCTTGCATTGGAACAACACCCCTAGCCTTTCCGTCAAAGTTAGAAATTCTGGCTCCGTCCATTATCAAAAATCCTTGATCATTATAAGTCGTCTCGGCGGTTACTGATCCAGTATCTAAACCAATTGCCATCGTCAACGCTTTGATGATAGATCCCATTTCAAAAACATTTTCTACAAAAGGATTTCCAAAAATCGAAACTTCTTCTTCCTTGAAATTGTTCAAGTCAAAATTTGGATACACTGCTAACGAATAAATTTGTCCCGTCTTTGGATCCATCACAACACCGATACCTGAATCGATATTCCATTTCTCGTCAATTCTTTTCATTTCAGATTCCAAAAACAATTGAGCGGTTGGCTCTATACCCAAAATAATATCACCTTCTTTCTTAGCTCCTGAAATTGTATCTCCAATATTAGAAAAAACTTCTGCAAAAAAGTTTACATAAAGATCTTCATCTTTGCGCGAAAGCAATTCGTCATAATATTTTTCCAAGCCATAACGGCCCTCCAATCGGTCATCATCATTAAAAGCAACAAAACCCAAAACATGCGATGCCAGACTGCCACCAGGATAGAATCTCCATCTTTGCTTATACAAACCAACACCCTCCAAGTTTAATGCTTTTATTTTATCGGCGGTTTCTTTGTCCATTTTTTCAACAAGTTCTTCGTATGGATCATCTTTTTTGTTTGCTTTATTATAAAAAACTCCTGCATCAAGCGGAACAATCGCTGAAAGTTTTTCGTAAGTCATTTCCTCGTCTATTATATTTCTCGGATTAATTGCGAGAATATACCCGGTCTGCAAAGTTGCGGCGGAAATCAATTTGCCATCTTTGTCTTTAAAATAAATAGACCCTCTGGTAAAGACGCTATGATTAGGAGCGGAGTATTGTCTATCGGCTTGGTCACTAAAAGCTTCACCATTCATTACCTGCAAAAAATAAAGTCTTGAAATTAAAACAAGAGCCACAATTAATACGGCTCCATACAATATTACTATTCTAGATATAGGTGGTAATTTCATATACTCTGAACAAATCAAAGTAAATTTTAAATTTAAAATTTACAATTTAACGAATTATTCCGTTTTCAAAGACAAATTTTGTGCAGGAAGTTTTCTCGAAGCAAATTTCATATTTTTAACATCTACAAAACCAACAGAGTGTGCGTAATCCATATCTACTTCGTTTTTTAGTGCAATATATTTAAATTCTAAACCGCTGACTTCTGAATTAAGAACCGCGATTTCATTTTCAAAATTTTCTCTCTCGACAATATTGATAACCGTTTGCTTTACAAAAAACGCATACATAATTGAAAACAATACAAGCAAAGAAACAACAGACCAAAAGATTAGTCTCACTGTGTTTTTCATATTTATTGTTTCTGCTATTGTATTCATTTTTTGTTTTTATTAATTTTTAATTTTTTCAATAATTCTTAATTTTGCACTTCTTGATCGAGGATTATTTTTTATCTCTTCATCCATTGGAACTATTGGTTTTTTTGTAAGAATTTTTCCTTTTTCCTCTAAGTGCTTTTCTTTCATAAAAATTTTGACTACCCTGTCTTCCAAACTGTGAAAAGAAACAACAGCCATTCTTCCTTCATCTTCCAAAGCCTCAAATCCTTTTTCCAATCCTTCTTTTAATGAACCTATTTCATCATTTACCGTTATTCTTAGTGCCTGAAATGTTTTTGTCGCACAATGCGTTCTCCTCGCTTTCTTATACCAAACAGGAACAGCATTTTCTATTATCTCAACCAATTCCGCTGTTGTGTTGATAGGTTTAATTTCTCTCGCCTCTACTATTTTTTTCGCAATCTTTTTGGCAAAAGTCTCTTCGCCATATCCATACAAAATATCAGCAATATTTTCTTCGTCCCAAGAGTTCACAATATCTTTCGCAGTAAATCTTGCATCTTTTGGCTTTTCATTAAAAGTCATTAGTAGCGGTTCATCTTTCTGAAAAGAAAATCCTCTTTTTGATGTTTCAAACTGATCGGAACTTAATCCCAAGTCAAAGACCACACCACTTACCTTAAAAAAATTTGCTGATCGGATCACTTTGTCTAAATTTCGAAAATTTTCATTTACCAAATGTGTTTTGCATTTGAAATTATTATTTTCTTCGATTCGCTTAATGGCTCCCAGGTCTTGATCTGTTCCGATGACTGTTCCTTTTGGACCAACCATTTCACAGATTTTTTTAAAATAACCTCCTCCCCCAAGAGTTCCGTCAAAAACGACATCTCCCGGTTTGAGATTTAAACCATCTATTACTTCTTTTAAAAGAACAGGTATGTGCTTTGTTTTCTCCTGTTTTTCTTTCTCTTCTTTTTCTGACTTATTTATCTTTTCTGGCTTTAACACGTTTTTAATTTTTAATTTATAATTTTTAATTTATAAACAATTTTTAATAATTGAATTAAATTAATTTAAAAATATTTTTATTTTTTAAATTTAATCATTGTTTAATTGTTTAAAAATTTTAAATTAAAAATTAAAAATTAAAAATTTTATTTAAAAACTTTTAGTTTTTAAATAACCCCTATTTCTCCCAACTTCTCCGCCAACACATCGGCTTGATTTTCAATTTTACTCTTGTAAGTCCTCCATGCTTTTTCATCCCAAATTTCAATATGATTGTGAACTCCGGTTAAAACAACTTTGTTTTTTAGTTTTGCAAAATCTCTCAAAAAATCCGGAACCAAAATTCTTCCAACAGAATCGACATCGGTTTCCACTGCTCCGGCTAACATAAAACGATTAAAACTTCTTTGATCAGCCTGACCCATAGAAAGATTTCCGAGTTTTTCGGCAATCTTTTCCCATTCTTTAATTGTGTAAATGGACAAACAGTTGTCTAAGCCGTGGGTCATTATTACTTTCTTTCCAACTTCCTTGCGAAACTTTGCGGGTAAAGATACCCTCTTTTTCAAATCTATTGTGTGTGTATATTCACCAATAAGCATTGTTTTGCAAGATTATTTTAATAATGTCCCACAACTTCCCACTTGTCATACATTATATACCACTATTTGACACTTTACCAAACTAGTTATCCACATTAAAACACCAGAAAAAAGAAAGATTCTTTCCAATTTTAGAGTTTTTAAATTTAAAATTATTTTTAATTTTTATAGAAATTAAAAAACAAAAAAGCCAGATTGTGCTTGCACACAATCTGGCTTGTTCTAATCGAGCAGTAACGACCGAATGGCCGTCATTGCTCTTGCTTTTTTTTGAGCCTCCGTCGGAGGCGGTAACGGAGGTGGCGGTGGTGGTGGTTCCGGCTTGGGAACGATCTGCGTGACCGAACCTTTGAACCACGGCGTTCCACCAAAACCAGCGCCACTCCCAGTCGGGGTTGGACCAAAACCAGTGGTCTTGCCGAACAGCTCAAGGTCGGTTGCTTCCACGATGTCGAACTCGACCGTAAAGCCAACTCCACCGGTTACTTCGGCCGAAACCGAGATGACGACAAAATCGTCTTCTCCGATAGTCCGATTAAGGCCACCGACATAGTAGCGACCGTCCGGCAAGGCGGTCATCGGATAAGAAGAACTTCCGACGATCAGCCGAACATTCTTCAAATACCCAATCGCCGTGCCAGTCATCTTGGTTGTGACCGACTTCAGCAACTGATCTTCGTCAGACCCAGCCGTGATTTTCAGCGACGAAAAAATGCTCGCCGATCCAATCTCTACCTGTCCGTTGTTAGGAGGATTGGAAGCGCTGGGCGTTACCGCGACAGTGCCGATTTCGTATACCGAATTAATCACATGCGTGGCACCGTCGGTCCACGAAAAACCAGAAATTGCGGATGTTGTCCACACGCCGACAATCGACAACGAGACGGAGGTGCCGTCTTCGTCATCAAGATCGTTCGCCATATTCCCCACGACCGTAATATCGCAGGTCGTACCACTCGCAATCTCCAGTGCCGAATCGGTCCCAAGCATCAAACGGTTGCCCGAACCGAAAACTTTTGTCGTCCCAGCCTGAATGTTGTTGCAAGTGTATGCTACACCCGCAAAGACATTGGTCGATGCAGAACCGGTTTGTTCAACTTCCAAACCATAGATCGGCACGACGCCTCCCACGGCCTTAAAACGAATCCGAGTGAACGGCAGTCTCGCTGCTCCTTCGGGAGCCAACACACTTACCGGCTGAGCGATTTGCTCAACCACCAGATTACCAATTACGGCCGAAGCCGAAATCGGAACCAGCGACACGACCAGACCCAACAGGACCAAAGACACCAACTTTTTCATGAGTTTTTCCTCCCTCCTGAATATTTAAAATCAAAAAAACAACTTGTTTCCTGCGTAAAACTATATCAAAAATAATGCCATCCTGTCAATCCCTCTCGCCTATTCATATACTTAAAATTTTCGCCAAAAAAACCTCACGAAGCTATTCTAGTATTCTCAAGAATACTAGAATAGCTTCGTAGGAGGAAAAACTCTTTATTTTAAATTTCACGATTCATAATTCAAACATTAAATAAAAATTATTTGTATTTTTACGAACGATAGTTTTTAAAAATACAAATAATTTTTATTTAACATAATATAAAATATGATATAATTCTTTATGAATATGAACAAAAAGCATCACTCTGAAAAAAGAGATTTTTCTCACAAAGATAGGGATCAAAAATCTCGCTTCGCAAAAAAATCAAATCACAAACAAAAACATCCTAATGTTTACGAAGGAGTAATTTTGATTAGTGGCAAAGGAGACGGATACATAAAGACAGAAAAATTTGCCGAAGATATAAAAATTCCACCAGAAAATTTAAATACTGCCCTAAACAGAGATCTTGTTCAATTTTCCATCAGCGACAAGAAATCTTATGGTCGTATAAAAGGAAATGTTGAAAAAATTATTAAAAGGAATCGCGAAGAATTTGTCGGAACGATTTTTGATAATGAAGGAATCGTTTATTTTGAACCGGATGACAAAAAATTCTACCCTGATCTTTCTGTAATTCAAAATAGAAAATCAGAAAAAATAAAAACCGGTCAAAAAGTTTTGATTAAGATGGAGCCATGGAACGATTCAAAGAAGAAACCCAGAGGAGAAATCATAAAGATCCTCGGAGAGAAAGGTGACCACAATGTAGAAATGGAGGCAATCCTTTATGAAAAAGGATTTGTTCCTGCCTTCCCTGCCGAAGCAGAAAAAGAAGCAGAAAAAATAAAAGACGGTGCAAAAAAAGATTTTTATACCGAGGTTCAAAAAAGAATTTCTCGCCCCGATGGTCCACCTTCTGGCTGGGATTTTAGAAAAACAACCACTTTCACCATTGACCCATTTGATGCAAAAGACTTTGATGACGCATTGTCTTTCAAAAAACTTCCTGACGGAAATTACGAGGTAGGTGTTCATATTGCCGATGTAACTCATTATGTGACAGAAGGTAGCCCGATTGATAAAGAAGCAGTTAAAAGAGCTACTTCGGTTTATTTGGTAGACCGAACAATTCCTATGTTACCCGAAGTTCTTTCCAACGATCTTTGTTCTCTTAACCCCAACGAAGACAAATTGGCATTCTCCGCAATTTTCATTTTGAATGATAAATGTGAAGTGCAAAACAGATGGTTTGGAGAAACCATTATCAACTCTGATAAGAGATTTGATTACGCCGAGGCACAAAAAATTCTTGATGATGGCAAGGGATTGTTTTTTGATGAATTAAATACATTGAACGAATTAGCGTCACTAAAAAGAAAAAGGAGAACTCGCAATGGTGCAATTAGTTTTGGCGGAAGCGAAGTAAAATTTAAATTAGATCAAAATGGTTTTCCAATCGAAATTTATGAAAAAGAAATGTTGGAAACCAACGAATTGATTGAGGACTTTATGTTGCTCGCAAACAGAGAAGTAACCGAATATGTAAACAAGCTGGGCAAAGACAAATTGTTTATTTACAGAATTCACGACAAACCAAAACCTCCCGCAATCAAAGAATTAGTCAATTATCTGGGTAAAATCGGCTACACATTAAAAACAGACGGCAATGGAAATGTTGATTCAAAAGATTTGAATGCTTTGTTGGATAAAATAAAAGGGACGGACGAAGAAGATTTGATAGCCAGGGTAATTATAAAATCAATGGCAAAAGCCATTTATACAACCAAAAACATCGGGCACTACGGACTTGCTTTTAAATATTACACTCATTTTACATCTCCAATCAGAAGATACCCTGATATGATGGTTCATCGTTTAGTAAAAAAATATTTAAACAACCACGAAACATCGGAGGAAGAAAGGGCTCATTTGGAACAATTGGCGATGATTTCATCTTCACAAGAAGTTGCGGCTATGGAAGCCGAGAGAGATTCTGACAAATACAAATACGCCGAATATATGTCGAAAAGAATTGGCGAAGAATTTTTGGGGATGATCACAAGTGTCGTTGAATGGGGTGTTTATGTTCAGGATACAAAAACAAAAGCAGAAGGACTGGTAAGACTTTCCACCCTCAGAAGCGACAGATACAATATTGATCCTCAAAATTACAGAGTGATTGGAGAAAGAAGCGGACAAAAATATACATTGGGAGATAAAGTAAAAATTAAATTGATTGGGGTTAACTTGGATAATAGGACAATTGATTTTGAGATAATAAATTAAGTGAGTAGTTGATAGTGAGTAATAGGTAGAAAATAAATTTTGACAAAGCCAAAATTTATTAATACTAAAAATTAAAAACCCGCTCGTCAGAGACGAACGGGTTTTGTTTTAGGCAAAATCAATTCTCAAAGGTTCCGGTTCTTCGCCCAGACAGAGAAGAAAGTAACCGCCAACATATTCGGGAAGATTGACGATATACTCCAAACCATTTTCCCCGTCAATACACCCAATTAAAGAAATATCTCCGATTTCTCTGGAAACATTTCTGTAAAAGAAATCTCTTTCTTCTTGGGTGAGATCTCTGATGCCGACGAGAATTCCTCTTTTGTGAGTAAACTTTGTCTGTATTTCAGTCATGATTTCCCCCTGTACATAAAGATTGATTTTTGGAAGTCCTTTTCTAAAAACAATATAAACTATCTCAGAAAAGATTGCAACAATCTAATTAAAAAGAACAGGGGGTTTGACCTCTGTTCTTTTCTTCTGCGTTAATTCCGCATAGTTCCGCGTCCGTTCCGCATCGGATCTATTTTGCGACTTTTACCGCTTCTTCTAATTTAACTGACAGTAATCGCGATACTCCATCCATTCCCATTGTAATTCCATACAACACTCCAGCTCGTGACATTGTCTCTCTGTTATGAGTAATCAAAATTAATTGAGAATATTTTGAAAGGCTGGTTATCATATCACCATAACGACGAGAATTGGCTTCGTCCAATGCCGCGTCTGTTTCATCCAATATAATGAAAGGCGGTGGTTTAATCTGTGACATTGCAAACAAAAGTGCAATTGATGTCAAAGACCTTTCTCCGCCGGAAAGCATCTGCAATCCTTTGGTCTTTTTATTTGGCAAAGCAACATTAATATCGATTCCCTCTTCACTGTCCTCTTCTTCTGTTTCTTCTACAGAATCATCCCCCAATTCCAATTCTGTATCGCTCTTCTTTCTTTTTTTGTTTCTAACTACCAACATTTCTGCTCGTCCTCCACCAAACATCAAAGCAAAGAATTCATTAAATTGTTTATTGATTTTTTCTACACCATCTTTAAATTCTACATCCAACCTCCCTTTCAATTCAACAATCAAATCTTTCAAGGATATTGCTGATCTGGTTAAATCTTCAATTTCTCTTTCCAAAAATTCATCTCTGTCACGGACTTCCTTGTATTCTTTCAGAATTTCTTCGTCAGATCCTGCCCCCATATCTTCCAATTTTATTTTAATCTTTTCTATTTCACGCCCTCTATCAAATTGTTGTCTGCGTGGCTCAGCCATTACTTCGTCCTCTGTAATTTGAAAATCAAAAAATTGAGTTGATTCTCTTCCCGCCAAAACAAAGGCTTCGTTCAATTCCCTCTTAAAATTCTCGTCCTCCATCTTTATCTTGTAATCCAACTCGTTGATAGAATTAAGACGCGCTTCTACTTCGGCTTTTTTTGCATTAATTTCAAAAATCTTTAATTCCGCCTGACGACCAGAATCTTTTTCTTTCTCAAATTGGCTTTTTGCTTGGTCATATTTTTGAGACAAATCTCTTTCATTCACGACAACATTTCTCAGTCTCTCTTCCAATTCAGATTTTTCTCTTTTCAATTTTTCCACTTCTGAAAAATCAATTTCAACACTTGCATTATCTTTTGAATTTCTTTCAATGAAATGATTGATTGATTTTTTTACTCTTTCCAGTGCTTCAACAACATTCAAATTTCCATAACTATTCAATTCTTCTTGTAATTCAGACAAGAAATTTTTTACATCTTTAAAACGAATCACGCGGTCTTCTTCTTCTCTTTGTCGAGATTCTTCTCTTTTGATCCTTCTCTCTTCAAAAACAATCATTCCTTCCATCTGCCCCAATTCTCGTGTTAGATCGCTCTTCTTTTTTCTAATCTCACTCAATTTTTCTTCCAATTCCATTACCAGACTGCTCTCTTCAGAAATTGGCTGAGCTTCTTTTTTCAAAATTTCTTTTGCATCAACAAGGTCTTCGTTCAATTCACGAAGTTTTTCATCCAAAGGCAATTTGTTAACACGAATATAGTTTTTCTGATGTTTTAAATAAGTGTCTTCCCTTTTGAAATATTCTTTATACAAATCACGCAATTTGTCTTTCAACTCTGCCGACTGTTCTATTTTCTTTATCTGTTTTTCCAAAAATTTTAAATGCGGTTTAATTTCACGTCGCAAAGATTCCACCGATTTCAAATTTTCTTCTACCTTGTCCAATTTCTTTTCACTTTCCGAAATTTTGTATTGATAAACTTTTAGACCCAAAGCATCTTCTATCATTCCCCTCCTCTCTTTTATGTTGACGCTCAAAATCCTGTCGGCTTCTCCTTGCGAAATAATATGATGCCCAGAAGAACCAATGTTGGCACCTGCCAACAACTCAATAATGTCTTTCAAACGCACTTGAGTACCATTTATAGAATATTGATTTACTCCGTCTTTGTGCACAACTCTTTCAATTATCACTTCATCAAAATCGATATTCAAAAAACGAGTAATATTGTCAAAGACTACTTTGACACTCGCTCGATTAAGAGAGCGTTCATTTTTTGAACCGGAAAAAATCATATCTTCTCCTCTCTTTCCTCTCAAAGATTTCAAAGATTGTTCACCCAAAACAAACCGAAAAGCTTCGGCGACATTTGATTTGCCAGAACCATTAGGACCAACAATGGCAGAAATGGGAGATGTAAAATCCAACGACTCTTTTTTGGCAAACGATTTAAATCCGGAAATTTCTAGTGATTTTAAATACACGGTTTTTAATTTTTCAAAATTAAAAACAATTTCTAATTTTTAATTTCGAATTTCGATTCAAAACTTAATTTTGAATTAATTAATTAATTAACTAAACATAAACAACCTTAGATATTATGATAACACAAGAAATAGTGTTGGTGTATGAGTATTTTTGTTGAAAATTAAAAAACCGCCGCACCGAAGTGCGGCGGTTTACGACGGTTTTTGTCGGCTATTTTCCAGCACATGGCCGGACCCAACCAACAAGACCTCCGTCCATGTTGTAGATATAGAAGGCATCGGCAAGGGAAACCTCCCAGAAATCGATTTCAGCAGTCTTCATGCCGACGGTGCTTTCAACACCGTAGGAACCGATGTTAACCGCCCTGAAGCGATATGAGCTGTCACTCGTGCTCTTCATTCTTATGCCAATAATGTTTCCCCGCTCCTTGCAGGACACCTCGACTTGCAATGCTTTCATCTCGGCATCAGTATCCAGCGTCGAACTCGCATGAACAGAGATTGCCAAAAAAATAAAAAAGATTACTACCAAAGCCATTGTCCTTTTCATACTTTTTCTTCCAAAAAAAACTATAATAAACAAAAAATCCTATCAAAAATATACAGCTATTTACTATATATGTCAATATCTAGTAAAAAATTAATTTATAAAATATACACAAAATAGTTCAACCGTTTATTTTTTATTATCTACTTAAAAAGCTAACTATCCCAAAATTTTCACGACCGTCATTTTTATATTACAAATCTGCATTTCCGTAATACAGATTTATCACACAGATGTAACGGTCGTTAAAATTTTGGGATAGTTAAAAAAATTAAAAAAACCGGTTTGCTTTACGCAAACCGGTTTTGGTGATTCTGTTGCCAGGCTCACCGAAACCCCGAATCTTATTCAACTGTGGTTACTTTCCCTTTTTACGAGGAAAGATGACGCTCTTTGCGAACCACCCCAACCCGATGACCATAATGGCCAGGGTCAGAATGTGCTCGAAGAGCTGAGGCTGATAAGTCCACAAGCCCCACACCATCCCTCCGCCGACGATATAAGGAATCGTCTGACGAAGGAGGTGCCCCAAGCCATGAGCCAGATTGGTCAGCAGGATACCAACAACCTGACCCAACAGCCGACCCAACCACAGGAGGGCGTGTCCAAAATGGACCGCCCAAATTCTCAAAATGTTCATATCCTTCTCCTAAGGCCTCGGTTCCCACACCGGACCTTACTGCGAGAGCTGGATTATCCTGCTCCCTATTCTTTTTTAATAGTAGCATAATAGGGCTATTATGTCAATAGTAGCCCTATTTTTAACAGTTATCAGTAAATTAAAAAAGCGGAACAACAATGTTCCGCTTTTTGCCAAATGGCTAGGCTCCGAGACTCAATGCACCCGAGAGAATGCTTTGGAGACACAGAAGTCCTCGATCTCCTGCGCCCAAGTTTCAGAGGCTTTGTTAGGCGGGCAGGAAATAACCCGCACAGCATTCGAGCCCCCCTCTTTGAATCTTTTTTCAAGAAAAGCGTCGACTGATCTGACGCCCTGGGCACTATTTTCCCTGATCCATTTCAGCCACTTTTCTTTTGTTTCGATTGTCATAAAACACCTCTCAGAAATGATCCGTGGTTAGTAATTTCTAACAAAACAATACTACTAAATACGATTTTGTCAATAGATGGGCAGTGTATTAAAAACAAAAAGCCCGTTGCTTCGTATCGATGAATTGATACTTAGCAACGAGCTTGGGAGGTGTGGCTAGATTCGCACGAAGGCGAACTCGCCGATGGTGTTCTTGCCGTCGGACTGACCGGTCATCAGAACGATCTGTGCCCGTTCGTCGGACGACTCGAGAGCCACCGGTGTACCGCTATTCAGTCCCTTGGCCTTGAGATCAGCAAGTTGATCTGAGTTGACCAACGGCAACTGATTATAGCCGGAACGAAGACTGGACTTTTCTGCGGCTTCCTTCGGCAGGTCGATGATGACCTGCGAGTATGCCCCGAGATCAATCGCCGGTTTGGCGATAATGTCAGACATCTCGCCTTCAACGGCATGCCTTTGAAGAACGATCTTCGCCACATACTGCTTCTTCGGTCGGCCACCCCTGTCGCGAGCGGTCACGAAGTAGATACCGGTCGTACCAACGATACTTCCATCAGCGCCGATGCCGTCAACGAAGACAACGCTCTTGCCGATTCCGAGAAGAGGCCACTCCTCGTCGGAAACAACGGGAACACCCCGCTGATATTTTCCGAACTCGGTCTTGCCGGACACCTCGCCACGGGCGAGGATTTCGGTGACACGAGCCTTGCGGGCAGCTTCACGTTCGGCCTCTTTGGCGGCACGCTCTTCGGCGCGCCTTACCTCTTCGGCTTCACGCTTTTGCTTTTCAAGGCGACGAATCGTCTCGATGACAGCGTCCTCCGTCTCGGAATAATTCGGCTCAAGCCGAAAATGGTCGGCAACGGTCCGCTTGACCAGCACGGTCTCAAGTCCGTCTATCAGATTACCCTTCTCAATCCTCTCGAGAATGGCAACCTTGTGAACGAACCTACGATCGACGACGGCAATGATCAACTGAGCGTCGATAATACAAAGACGACCGAGACCACCCTTCACCTTTTCGGCAGAATACACCCAGAGGAGGCGACCATCCGGTGCCTCAACCTTCGTAGGCAGGAATTCCGCCCCGACAGGAGCATTCGACGATTTCCGGACACGAATCAACAGTCCGGTGGCATGGTCCTTGTAGGTGCGAAATTCAATCGTCGCACCATCTTCTTTTCCAGGAACGATTTCCGATGCATCGGAAATCATTTCCAGATAACCAAAAGTCTCGTCACCGAACAATGTATTCATGTTCATAACTACCTCCAAATAAAAATTTTCAACTTTCGACAGCACGAACGCCATCGAATCCTGCAAAGAATATACTACAAAATAAATATTTGTCAATACTAATTGTTGGCGGTCGGACCGCCGACAATTAAAAAGGGCGGGACGCAAGCGTCCCGCCACAGTGCCGAGTTTTTGTGATTTCAAAAATCCCCCTCTATCACCTCTCGGCAAACTTATTTTTATCGATATTGTCTTCTCCCAAAACCTCCATTCTTCCAGCCGTTTGTTCCGTAAGGTTTGGAAAGGATGAAATCTTCCTTTTCGGTAAACCACTTACCCCATGTCCGATCGGGAGGACAAGTAATTGCGTTAACCGCGGATTCACCTCCGTGCCTAAATCTTTCCCGCATTAATTCTTCCGGCATCAACCCACCAGAACAATTCATTCGATGCCACTCTTTCCATACCCCATCCAGACTGGACTTACCTGTTTCAGTCATCAGAGTCCCTCCTTATAGCAACAATAAAAAATAAAATAAATTTTCTGCTTGAATAATACGACAAAACAGATGTTTGTCAATACTTATCCCACTACCCTATTTGCAAAAAAAATATTTATGGTGTATTTATTTAGTGATATGAAATTACTGATTGTCGAGTCTCCTGCCAAAGCAAAGACTATAAACAAATACCTGGGAAGCGATTATACTGTCACATCATCTGTGGGGCATATTCGTGATTTGCCGAAAAGCAACAAGAATGCCATTGATATAGAAAACGGTTTTATCCCAAAATACGAAACCATCAAAGGTAAAGAAAAAGTGATCAAGGAATTACAGTCTTTAGCAAAAAAAGCTAACGAGATTATTCTATCCCCCGATCCAGACCGCGAAGGAGAAGCTATTGCTTGGCATTTATCAGAAATTTTGAAAGACTCAAAAAAGCCGATTAAGAGAGTCGCCTTTAACGAAATTACAGAAGAAGCAATCAAGGAAGCAATCAAACATCCACGAGATATTGATGACAATTTAAGAAAAGCCCAGGAAGCCCGCAGGGTTTTGGATAGACTTTTTGGTTACGACCTAAGTGGTTTGATTTGGAAAAAAGTGCGCTATGGATTATCGGCCGGACGCGTTCAATCCCCTGCTTTGCGTATTTTGGTAGAAAAAGAAAGAGAAATTAAAGCTTTCATTCCGGAAGATTATTGGGTAATCACCGCCGATGTAAAAAATAAATCTGCGGCTACTTTTATTCTTAATTGTTCAGAAGAACCTACTGACAAAAAACAAGTAGAGACTATTTTGGATGTCGGAAACAACGGCATTTGGAAAGTTGCCGATTTAAAAGAAACCGAGGTTAAAAGATCGCCTCGTGCGCCTTTTACTACTTCTACACTTCAACAAGCCGCCAGTTCGAGACTGGGCTTTGCTCCAAGTAAAACAATGTCTCTCGCACAAAAACTTTACGAAGCGGGCCATATTACATACATGAGAACGGACAGTACAACACTAAGTACGGTAGCACAAAAACAGATTCTTGATTTAATCGAAAATAAATATGGAGCAAATTACGCCGAAGCACGCGTGTACAAAACCAAAGCCAAAAACGCACAAGAAGCTCATGAAGCAGTTCGTCCAACTTATGTGAAAAAATCATCCGCCGGATCAACCGATGAACAAAAAAGATTATATAAACTTATTTGGGAACGAGCAGTCGCTTCTCAAATGACTGACGCGAAAGTTCTTCGTTCAAAGATTGTGGTAGACATAGAAGGCAAAGAAACTATTCCCGAATTTAATATCAACGGTTCACGCGTTCTTTTTGATGGATGGCTTTTGGCTGACCCTTCTGCCAAGGGTGATGATGTTACATTGCCTAAAATAAAAGTAGGTGAAAATTTGGACTTGCTAAAAATGAATGTTGAAGACAAGCAAACTCAACCTCCACAAAGATATTCCGAGGCAGGACTAATCAAAGAATTAGAAAAAAGAGGAATCGGTCGTCCCAGCACCTATGCGGCGATTATC
>Ga0209541_10007979_pt1 | contig 17645 bp, 23 predicted proteins | sample RifCSPlowO2_01_FD_184027 | JGI IMG/M metagenome (GOLD analysis project Ga0209541, IMG submission 184027) | Groundwater microbial communities from Rifle, Colorado - Rifle CSP2_plank lowO2_0.1 (SPAdes) (version 2) | ecosystem: Environmental > Aquatic > Deep subsurface > Groundwater | place...
CTTTTTACTTAATCTTTTCAAATCTCTCTTATTAAGACCAAAATCATTCATAAATAATTCAAGGAATATTAGTTTAAAATATTACCTATTAATCTTACCTCAAAGCTTCTTCAAAATATCAATTTCCTCAAAAGATATTGAAGCACCAGAGAACTTTGAAGCATATAAACAGGCCTCTAAAGCTTTTGGGTCTTTAATATTAATAAGTCCCAATTTAAATGCCGAATACAAAATTTCAGAAGTTCTTATAAATTTAAACTTATAAAAATCACTCAAATCACTCTTAATCATTTTAGTATTCTGATGAATTTTATTAGATATAACTTTTTCAATTTCCCTTGGATTTTCAGCAAGTATTCTTGTAGTCCTTTCATCAACTCCTATTAAATTATCAATAGATTTCTCAAAAAGAATAGAACTTAAAGCAAGACAAGACATCTCTCCTTCGCTAACTATTTCAATCCATCTTCCATTAACCTGTACTAGATGATTTGCTTTATTCATAAAATAATCCATCTTAGAAACAATCTCCTTATCTCCTATTCCGAGAATATCAGGCATCTCTATAACTTTTCTATCAATCAAATCTCTTATCCTTAAAGCTCCCAACTCGAATCTTGGTATTTTCAAAGGTCTGTCTACAATTTCATATTTTACTTGCTTAGTAATAAGAAACTTACATTCAGAGATTTTTCTAAGAGGTTCTAAAATATGGAAAAATCCATTTAAAGACATATTTATCAAGACACCAGAATCAAAAATAATCGCTTTCATTTTTTCCTGAAAAATTCAAGAGCCATTAAAGCCCTCTCTTTAGTTTTTAGTTTAGAATTAAATACCGGATAATTATAATTTTTTTGTGCAGTATAATCTGTAAGTTCCCATTGAGTTATACCTAACATTTTTGCAGTTCTTTCTAAAGAAATTCCATGCTCATAAATTTTAGCAGCCTTATTAATAGAAGCTTTTCTTAATATATCTTGAATAATAGGCTTAAGATTTCCAGCATTAGATTCAAGCGTCTTTCTCACTCTAACAAGATAATCTTCATAAGCTTCCTGATTGTCATCTTCAAGAGATTTTATTGTCAAATCAAATAATGAATTTATCTTTTTTACAAGAGAATCCCATCCTTTAATCTTCTGATAACTCTTTCTCTCAATAATTTTACTCAAAGAATACAAAACAACAGCCATAGTCATACTTCCTGAATTCTGATATTTGGTAGCACAATGTAAAGTCTGATCAGAAAGCTCAGTTAAAATTAAAGAATTCTTCTCCAATAAGGCCTCCTTAGCCCCCCTCAAAACATTAATTTGGTGTTCAACCTCTTCTCTTTCAATAAACATAAGATTATGCGTCTTTTAAAATATATAAACCTTCTTTCAGATAAATATTTATATGAACAAAAACACCCTATTATATGAAAGTATTTCTTGACACCAGTTTTATAGTTTCATGTATAAAAAGAAAAATAGATTTTCTATCAGAACTTAAATTAAACGGATTAGAAGCTATAGTTCCAAGCGAAGTATTTGAAGAACTAAAAGACCTTTCAAAATCAAAGAAAACCTCGCACGAAGATAGAATGTCAGCAAAAATTGGATTTGACTTTTTAAATTCAGAAAAAATAAAAAAAGTTAGTCTTGGAAGCAATGTTGATGAAGGTCTTATCAAAAAAGGCCAACTTGGATTATACATTGCAACTCTAGATAATGAAATAAAAAGAAATGTAAAGAACAAAGTGATAATTTCTTCTTCAAATAATTCAATAATTCTTCAAAGAGATTAAACAAAGTTTAAATACATAAATTCCATATATAAAAAGATGAAAGGAGGTAAAAAAATGGCGAAAGTTAAAAGAAAAATTTCAAGCGCACCATCTCATAGAGAAGGCACTAGTTTGTTAGTAAACAGAATATTGCTTGGTATAGTAATGCTTATTCCAGGATTACTGAAATTATTTGTAATGACTCCAGATGCAATCGGAGCTATGCTTACAGATTTAGGTTTCGGTTCTAGCGGATTAGTCTTTGCATGGATACTTATCTTTTCAGAAATAGTATTCGGAGTAGCTATACTTGCAAATTGGAAAATAAGGTACACTAAAATACCTCCAATAATAATACTTTTAGTAGCTGCATTTACATTCTACCTATACGGACCAGGTTCAATAGGCGGACAAGCTAATTGGCCATCAATATTGGTACATTTAGGTCTTGCTTCAAACTACTGGCTTTTAGGAATGAGAAGCAGATAAAAAGAATTTTTTAATTTTATTTTATAATTTTTACATATTTTTTATTATGTCAAGATACTTGACAGAAAAATAGTAGTATCTTGAACACCCAAAGCACGAGTGCTTGTTTCAAACTAAGGTAGCACATCGTGCTTTTGATAAAAAATAGTTTTTAGGCGATAAAAATATCACACAATCTAATTTTCAAATTTAAAAGAGTCTCGCAGAATGTGAAAAATTATTGAAATACTTTTTATAAATTATTTTGATTTCGACCACATTTCATTGAAATATTTTTTAAGATTATTCGCAAGAGATTGTGAATGAATTAAAACAGAAAATATATTTTCTCCCCAAGAAACAAGAAGGATTTTATCTTTGATAATATCTATATTGCCTGGAAGAGGCAAATCAGAAAATTTCATAGTTAAATGACTGGATTTCTTAGCAAACCATGAATTCTTATATTCTGAGTTGCAAATTCCTCTATTTTTTGTTTTACCTACAAGTTCTACAATACTATTATAAAATAAATTAGATTCTTCAGCATATTTATCTTCATGAATATAAAAAAATAAAAGTTCGTCATTCTTTGAGCCATTCTTACATAACTTCTCATAAGCTGTTCTCAAACCCTTTTTACCTAAAAATACTTCTGCCTCTTGTTTAGGTTTAATTTCTCGCAATTTATCCAATTCGGGAAGAATTCTCATTAAAGATTCTTTTTCTTTTGATATTTCATCTTGTTTCTTATCAAGATATTGAATGAGATTTGAGGGTGGTCCAGCCTGAAAATATTTTGTCTTATTCTTAATAATAAAACTCACAATTCCCTTATCTATCAACCTATTCAATATATCATAAATATTTGAATAAGCCACTCTAGATTTCTTTACTACAGGTCCAACTGATGAACTTCCCAACTCACTCAAAGCTAAGTATACCTTTGATTCCCCTTCTGTCAGCCCTATTTTCAATAGGTCAAACATTTCATTATTTACCATGCTCAACAAAGCAAATAAGACTATAAAATACTTTCTATTATATACCCTGTACAGGGGAGATAATTAATATAAGGTGTTTTTCTTAGATATGAATATGAAAGTACACGATAATCTAGTACGGAGAATAAAAAAAATTGTCGCTTTAGTAGCCTTGGTGGGCTTCTTACATGGATGTGATTCAAAAATTGAAGGAAAAATAACAAAAAAGGAGATCGAGCCAGAAAGGCAATGGGTAGAAAAGAACACAACCTATCTTTCCAGACTTCCACCGATAACATCTGAATACACTTTAACCGATGATAAAGATTTCGTTCTATATGTTTCTCGAATTGATGGAAAGACTGATAGATTTTATACATCAGAAATGGCTTATTCACAATATAAGATAGGAGAAAAGGTACTCTACAACCCTCTTGACCTTATTACCTCAGATAGAATAGTAAGAAAAGAAAAAATAAGGAGTGCGAAGTAAAATGCCTATGTGTGGATTTAATCAAAAGATGCTTGATGCCTTGACAGATTTTTCTAAAGGTCTCTTTGAGCAGATTCTTAAGAGAGCAAAGAAAGAATCTATTTCTTTAGAGAAGGCTATGGAAATAGAAGTAGAGGAGCTGAACATATTCCTTGCTTTGAATAGCGAGAAATATCACGATTCTCTTAGACCAAAGTATGATGTAAAGAAGTCTATGGAAAAACTTATTGAATGGTCTGCTTATGATGCTGAAAGTGAAGTAAAGAAAAATTTAGCACTGCATCTAAATGCAGTAGGAGAAAAATAATATGCCCCTTTGCGGATTTAATCAAAAGATGCTTGAAGGAATAGAAGCATTCCATGAAGGTTTAGTAGAATCTCTAATTGATAAAAAGGAAAAACTAGATATTTTAGAGGAGGACAATTAAAATGCCCCTTTGCGGATTTAATCAGAAAATGATACAAGGAATATCTGGACTACAAGAAGGTCTTGTAGAACATGGAATTATTACAAGATCAAAAAAGAAAAGTCAAACTCATGAGCAAACATTGCAAAAAGAACTTGAGGATATGTCTAGGTTTATGAAAGAAATACACGGAATAAAAGACCCTGAAGTCAAAGAAATAACAGAAGCTCTGACAAGATATGCGTGTGCATTCTATAAGCTGATTAATAAAAGAGGAATTAATAATTATAAAGAAACAATTCAAAATTTAAACAAATATTTCTGGGAAATGGACAATAAATATTATTCCGAACTTGAAGGTAAGCCAGATGATATGAAAAGATTATCAGAACACCTTAATGAAATAGAAGTTTAAATCTTTTATAGGCTCTAATTTTTTAAATTAATAACAAAAAGTCCTTGCATTTTATTTTAGACTTTTAGATTCTAAATATACTACTCTACTTTTAAAAAGAAAGCTTTCTTCAAGTATTTGACATGAAAAAGATAATCATAATCGGAGGAGGATTTGCAGGTTCGTTTCTAGCAAAAAAACTTGAAAATAGGTTTCAAGTTACCCTAATTGACACAAAAGACTATTTCGAATTCACCCCAGGGATATTAAGAACAATTGTTGAACCAGAACACTATTCAAAAGTCCAGATAGAACATAAAAAATATCTAAAGAAGACAAAATTAATAAGAAAAAAAGTCTCTTCAATATCAAAAGACCATTTGAAAATAAATAATAAAATAATAAATTTTGACTATCTAATCATTTGTTCAGGTTCAAGCTATAACAATCCAATAAAAGACCAAACTGCAATAATGGCTTCTAGAGCCGAAATTCTAAGAAAATATCATAATAAATTAAATTCTTCAAAAAGAGTATTAGTCATAGGGGGCGGTCTTGCAGGAGTTGAAATGGCTGCAGAAATATGTACTCATTATAAAAAAAAGGAAGTATTTCTTATCCACCCTGGAGAAACATTAATAACGAGGAATAATAAAAAAACTATAAGCCACGTTCATCACTTCTTTTCAAAGAATAATGTAGAATTAATCCTAAAGGAAAGGGTAATTAAATCAGAGAAGGGGTATTTCGTAACAGACAAAAAAACAAGACTAAAAGCAGACATGGCTATACTCTGCACAGGCATAAAACCTAATTCCCATTTTATAAGAAAAGATTTCCCTCATCTAGTTGATAAAAAAGGATTCGTAAAAGTTGATGAATACTTAAGATTGGAAGGTTCAAAAAACATTTTCGCTCTAGGAGATGTCAATAATCTAAATATAGAAAAAACAGCACAAAATGCAGAAAAGCAAGCAGAATTAACTCTTAAGAATATCAAAAGAATTGAAAAAAATAAAGACCTGAGAAAGTACCATCCTAAAAAAACTTCTTTAGTAATAAGTCTAGGAAAATATCAAGGAATATATGAATATAAAAATTTTGTCTGGAAAGGATTAATTCCTGCAATCATGAAATATATGATAGAAAAAATTGAAATGTTTAAAAGACATTCCTTCTAGGACTTACTCATCTCAATCTTCTTCTTTCCAAACATGTAAGGCCTCAAGGCAATAGGAATATTGACACTTCCATCTTTATTCTGATGATTTTCAAGAATAGCTATAATCGCTCTAGATGTAGCAAGAGCAGTATTATTTAAAGTATGAGGAACATATTTATCCCCGCTACCTCTAGCTACTCTTATCTTTAACCTTCTAGCCTGAGCCTCTGTAAGATTAGAACACGAACCCACTTCATAATACTCTTTCTTAGCCGGCGACCATGCTTCAATATCAACTTGCTTATGTTTCAAATCTCCTAAATCTCCAGAGCAAATTTCCAGAACCCTGACCGGAACTTCTAAAGACTTAAAGATATCTATAGTAATATCCTTCATCTCTTCAAAGAAATTCATAGAATCAGAAGGTTTGCATATCACTATCATTTCCACTTTATTGAATTGGTGAGTCCTATACAACCCTTTCTCCTCAATACCATGTGAACCTATTTCTTTTCTAAAACACATAGAGTAAGAAGTATTCTTTATAGGCAACTCCTTCTCATTTAAAATTACATCAATAAATCTTCCTATCAAAGAATGCTCACTTGTTCCAATTAAATAAGAATCGTCATTTTCAGTCTTATAAATCTGATTTTTCATATCATTAAGGTCGCTAACCTTGCTCATAACTTCATGTCTAAGCATTAAAGGAGTTTCAATATAAACAAAACCTTTACCCAACATTTTCTCAATCGCAAATCTTATTAACGCCTGATTAAGCAAAGCAATATCTCCCTTCAAATAATAGAATCCCTTTCCTGAAGTCTTTGCAGAAGAATCAAAGTCCATCATCTTTAAACCCTCACCTATTTCTATATGAGTCATAGGATTATCCATTTTAGTGGGCCTTCCAATTTTTTTAGACTCTATATTTTCAGAAGCATCCTTTCCAATAGGAACAGAGGAATGAATAATATTTGGAATCTGCATCAACAATTTTTCAACCTCCTCTTCAATAGACTTAGACTGCAATTCCACTTTATCTATTTCTTCAGGAATATTCTTTGCCTCTTTAAGCAAATTAATCTCTCTCTTTTTATCGCCAGATTTCTTAGCTTCCGAAATATCTTTTGAAATTTTATTTCTCTTATGTCTTAGACCATCCACTTCGGACTTAAAAGACCTCCATTTTTCATCCATCTTTCTAATTTTATCAACCAACGCAATTTTATCATTCTGAAATTTTTTCTTTATATTTTCCTTTACAATTTCAGGATTTTCTCTTATTAATTTAATATCAATCATAACAATCAGAGATAAAGTGTTTATTTAAATTTAGTCAATGACCTAATAAATTGAGCAGAATGGTCTTGACTATCAAGGGAAAAACATACACAATTAAGCAAAATTGTATGTTTTTCACTATATTATGAACGCTAAATAAATTTTGAACTATCTTTTGACTTCTTTAGTTCCTTATAGTGATTTTCCCCATCTTTTCTATATTTCTGTTTATCAAGCCAATAGTTATCAATTTTTTCAGATGCGTAATCTCCTCCGACATGATGAGGTATCAAAACAAAATCAACTCCTTTTTGATACAAATCAAGAGCAATTCTAGGCTGTTCTGCAGTTGCAATAAAAATAGCTCCCGATTTAGATTCTTTCAGCGCCTCTCTTATAAACAAATTGGCCTGCTCTTCAGGAATAGTTGAAATAATCAATTTTGCTTTATCTAAAGGTAATTCATTAAGAAAATATTTATCACTCGCATCCCCATAAAGAGCATTAGCTTTTTGTTTCAAAAGCACAAGAACTACCTTAGGATTATAATCGACAATCAAGACTTTCTTACTTCTCTTAAATAGTTTATTAGCGATTTTATGACCTATTCTATGATACCCGAATAAAATTATATCATAACTTTCATCCTTTACATTTTTAACTTCTAGTTTCGTCCCATCAAAAATATTAAGGAACCTGGAAATCTTGTCAAATATTCTATGAGAATAGTAAATGCTATAGCTACTTACCCCTATTGTTATTATTGCTATAAGAATGGCTATACTCATTATCTCCCTACTTAGATAACCTAGAGTGTAACCTAACAAAACTAAAATAAGTGAAAATTCACTAATCTGAGCTAAACTTGAAGCTGCAAGAAAATTAGTCCTTTTTTTGTAACCAAATAATTTTAGAGCAGACATAACAATTATTGGCTTTCCAATTATAATAAAGAGTGAAAAGATTATAGCTGATTTTATAATCCCTGAAGTTATAGGAGCTACCAACTGACTTCCAAAAAATACAAAGAATAAAACTACAAAAAAATCTCTCAAGGGTTTCATCTTTCCCCCTAACTCAAGAGTATATTTACTTGATGCTAAAGACATCCCTGCAATCAAAGCCCCTATCTCTAATGAGAAACCCAACTTACTAAATAAAGTAGCCAAGACTAAAGCCCAAGCAATTCCAAATAAAAACATCGCCTCTTGATTTCTTGCAAGATAATTCATGAACCTATTTAAGACAAATGTTGTTACAAGCATTATTCCTACAATTAGTAATATTATTATTAAAATTTCTTTCAATAATATCTGCGTACTCCACCCATTTTTTATTAAAGGTATTATCATTAAAGCAATTGCCGCTACAAAATCTTCTATAATCAGAATCCCTATTGCAATTTTACCATGAAGAGTTTCTATTTCTCTTTTATCTGAGAGAATTTTAACTACGACAACGGTTGAAGAAAAAGCTAATGCCGCCCCTAAATATAAAGCACTTGTTGTTTCAAATCCTAGCCATATAGAAATTAAAACTCCTATTGCTCCAGTTATTATTATTGAAGATATTCCTGCTAATGAAGCGACTCCACTTACTTCTTTAAGAACTCTGAAATCTAGACTCAATCCAACTATAAAAAGTAAAAATACTACACCTATATGTGCAAAAATACTTATTGTCTCTCCTGTTTCAGAAGCTGGACCTATTAAATTCAAAAACAGAGGACCAGCCAAAACACCTGTTATCAAATAAGCAATAATTGGGGGCTGTCTTATTATCCTAGACAACACAGCCAGCACTGCTGCAATTGCAATTATATAACTAAAATAAAACAACACCTCTTGAACCATGTTCAGTTTAAAACATTTGTTTTTAAAAGCTTATTGGGTTGCGTTTTTTTGGAAATGGGTTTTTCAAAAGATTACATTTTTATAATCTGTAAATTTATAATCTCTAAAGATGAAGGATATTTAAAAAAAGAGGAGAAAGATGAAATACCGACTTAAACCAATTGTACAGAAAGTAATGAATATCTTAACTAAAGAAGGTTTTTCCATAGAAAGAATGCGTGGAGACCACATTATCATAAATAAATTACCTTCCTTACGAAGACCAATTGTTCTTGTAAATGTAAAAAAGCCGAGCAATATTGTACGCCAAAATTTATTGTCTGCATGTCATGATGCGGGTGTCAAAAAAGAAGTTATTCAGGAATTAGATGAATTATTAAGATACTAGCACTAATTTACTTATCATAGGGGCATTGTTTTCTTCTTCTCTTTCTATTCTTATCAATCTTTCACGTTCCCATGGGGCAGACTCAAAATAGAGTTCCAACGCTTCTCTTAAACGCATTTTAGCTTCTTCTATTGAATTCCCTTGTGTTACAACATTAGGAATTTGCATAGAACTAATACTATATATTTTATCTTCGCCATTTCCTTCAGTATAAATAAAAATGTCTATTTCTATCCTATCTTCCATGTTTATATTCATTATTTATACTTTAAATAGATTACTAATTAGAATTTAACTTACATAAAAAAAGCCCCTTATTGCCCACCCTACCTCATCAAAAACCTTATAAACACATTTTTTTATGAACTATTATCATGTTCATCTCACATGGCTGAGATGAAAGGGCTCGACGCTAGCGGCGCGTCGGGCTCACTTTCATTTTCAGTTAAAATTTTAAAGCATCTCATCTAAACATATAAATGGCTAACTATGACCTATTAGGAAATATAGCGATAGTAAAATTTCCAAAGAACACTAAGAAAAAAGAAAAATTACTCTTTTCTACACATCTATTGAAAAACAATAAAGGTTTAAAAACAATTTTAGAAAAAAAAGAAAAATTCTCCGGAAGATTAAGAACTCAAAAAACTGGCTATATCTTTGGAGAAAAAACAAAAGAATCTCTATATAAAGAAAATAACTGCACTTTCAGACTAAATGTGGAAACCTGTTATTTCTCTCCAAGACTTTCAAACGATAGAAAAGAAATTGCAGACATGATAAAAAAAGGAGAGGAAATTTTAGTAATGTTCGGCGGTGTAGCTCCATATGCAATTGTAATAGGAAAAAATTCAAAGGCAAATAATGTAATAAGTGTCGAACTAAGCAGACAATGCAATAAATACGCACAAGAAAATGTAAAAAGAAACAAACTTGAAGACAAGGTAAAAATTATACAAGGAGATGTAAAGAAAGTTCTTCCTAAACTAAAACAAAAATTTGACAGAATTGTTATGGCCAGACCAAACCTCAAAGACTCCTTTTTAGGCATCGCGTTCAAATCTATAAAGAAAAATGGAAAAATACATTATCACGGATTTTACAATGAGGACAATTTAGAAGAATTAAAAGATTTAATAAAAGAAGAAGCGAAAAAAGCAAAAAAGAAAATCAAAATTACAAAAATAAAGAAAGCTGGGGACATCGCACCTTATAAGTATAGATATAGAGTTGATTTTGATGTGTTGAGTTAAGCCACCTTCAAACCCGAAGAATCTACTTTAGGTTCTAACATAGAAATTAATTCAGATAAGTCTTTACCAATAATTTCTCTTTCCCCCATATCCTGTCCATCTATTAAAAGTCTATGAGGATAATAGGTCTTTTCTTGAAACTTTTTCATTATTAAAAATTTAGAACCTTTTTGAAGAACCATATAAGTATTTTCTACCGAAGAATTCTCCTGATCGCCTTGCATAGGGGTAAATCCTTCAACTCTAAGAGTTTGATAAGAAACAGGCAAGTAATCATCTCCCCTTAATACATGAAAATCCACTACACCATAATGTTTAGGCAATCCATTACCTTCAACTTCGAAATGAATAACAAAATCTGGTTCAGTTTCTCCATCCCTAACTATTCTTTTCCAAACAAATAATCTTAGAGGAAAATCGCTTCTTTTTTCAAAAAACTGCATTTGCTCTACTCTAGCATTGACTCCTCCTTGAGAAAATTTATCAGTATATAATAATCTTCCACCTAACCTCTCAAGAACATCTTTCCCAGCCACACAAGGATAACCCGTTCTCTCTTGAAAGTCAGTAAAATCCCTAAGAGATAATTGTTCCAAATCCATAAATAAAGAGAAAATATTTAGATTATAAAGGTATCCCTTTACCTACCAAAAACGAACCCACAAAACCCTATTTAAATCTTTATCTCCGCCTTAACAGCAGAAGGCGACTCCCCGCCATGCCATGTAAATTTGGGCCGGACTCTCATTGGATAAATCCTTTCCGAATTATCATCCAATATTAATCCAGAACCCTTAAGAGAAGGAAGATTTCCCATTTGCGTAGTAATATCCTCCAACAAATAATTCTGCATTATTGAATTTAACGCTTTCAAATCGCTACTTGAAGTAAGTCTATGACTTATTACTATATCAGATTGAGTCATAGCGTCGGAATGAATCTTTCCTGGTTGTTGAGTAGCCAATACAAGGGAAATTCCGGGCTGTCTTCCCTCTCTAAGAATTTGAATCAAAGAATCGGTAGCTGGAGTCTTCCCATCTTGTGGAAGAAATTCGTGCGCCTCATCTACAAAAATCCAAACTAACGGAGATTCTTTATTAGAATTATATAAAAGATAATCTTGCCCACTTCTTATCGCCTCTAACTCCTCATTTTTTCTCTCATTAACTCTCAAATCAAAAAGCTTCCTTGAAATTATAGAAATAATTAATGCTCTTATATTGAAAGAACTTGTAGAACTATAATTTGATAAATCAATTACACTAGTAACTCCTGGAGAAACAATTTTCTGAATTTCAAGATTCTCATCATTTAAAGAAAAAATTCCCCAACTTTCAGCAGAGCTGAAAAGATTTGAAACAATCGCCTTCATTTCAACAGAAGAATCACTATCCTTTTTTATTTGCTCAATTATATCTTTAACTTGATACCTTCCTCCCTTTTTCCGCAAATGACTTATACTCTTCTGAATCAATGCCCCTTCATAAGAAAGCATATTAAGATTAAATATAGAAAACCAATCTTCAGAATCTAATTCAGAACAATCAATTGAAATTTTTCCGTCGTAAGGAAGCCCATTTGAATCATAATGTTCCGCTCTTCCAAATGGAATAAAAACTCTTACAGGAATTTTCTTAGGCTTTAAACCCCATTCTGAAAGAAGCTCCTTATCTTTTTCATTTTCATATTTCATAGTCCAAAAAACACCCATGGTATCAAAAATCAAGGATGCAATATTCTTTCCTTCTTCATGGGGAAGATTAGCAAGACCCTCGGCAATAACACTTAAAGTATAAGACTTTCCAGAACCCCTCTTTCCAGCTATCAATATCGCATGACTCCTAGCCACGTCTAATAAAATTCTGTTTGAAAGAGAAGTATAATTCCCCATTTTTACATATCCCTTTCCAATAAATATCAATCCTCTATCACCCAACTTCTCTTTATCAGCAATATCTCTTCCTACAATAACATCAAAAGCCATTAAAAAAACAGCAATTACTATTTAATAAACATTTTCAACTAAAGCAAACAAGCATAAAAAAGTTTTTAAACACTGCAATTGTATAAAAACAATGAAAGAAGACAATAAAAAAGAAGTTAAAGATAATGACGTAGTTGAAATAAAGGTAGGAAAATTATTAGGCTTATCAAAACTAAGACAAAATCCTTGGATACTTTCAACAATTTTATTGGTAATCGTTCTAATTTTTATAACGACCACAGGATTCACTCTAGGTTCAGGAAGTGTAAATAGCGAAAAAGCAGCAGAGAATTTAGTTAATTTTATCAATGCACAAGGAAATGGGGAAGCAAAATACATTTCATCAAAAAAAGATAAAGGATTTTATGAAATAACAGTTGAATATCAAGGAACTGAAATTCCAGTATTAACGACTCTAGATGGAAATTATTTAGTAACTGATGTTGTCCCAATAAATGGGGAAAATGTCGAAGAAGTCTCTGGACAACAAGAAATACCTAATGAAAAAGTTGAAGTAACTGCTGGAGACTCGCCATCTGATGGTTCTGAAAATGCACAAGTAACAATTATTGAATTCTCTGATTACGAGTGTCCTTTCTGCGGAAGATTCTATTCAGAAACATTACCTCAATTAAAAGAAAAATATATTGAGACTGGAAAAGTAAAATTAATATTCAAAGACTTCCCATTGAGTTTCCATCCTAGCGCACAAAAAGCCGCAGAAGCAGCAAGATGCGCAAGAGCACAAAGAGGAGATACAGGATATTGGAAAATGCATGACAAACTATTTGAAAATCAGGCATCATTGAGTATTGAGAATTATAAAAAGTGGGCAAAGGAAATAGGTCTAAATCAAGGAGTATTTGACGCGTGTATTGACAGCGATAGATATGCCGACGATGTTAAAAGAGATTTGACTTACGGAGAAAGTTTAGGGATAACAGGAACCCCTGGATTCTTCATAAACGGAATTTCTGTATCAGGAGCACAGCCATTCAGCGTCTTTGAACAAATAATAGAACAGGATCTAAGTGAATAAAATGAAAATATCAGAATTAAAACCAAATCAAGGGAAAGTAGACATTGAAGTCACTATAAAGAATGTAGGAGAAGTAAGAGTTTTCAACAAATATGGAAAAGATTTGAGAGTAGCAAATGCAATTGTAACGGATGAAACAGGAGAAACGACATTAAGTCTCTGGAATGAGGATATTGACAAAGTAAAAGAAGGAGATAAAGTAAAAATAAACAATGGTTATGTTTCTCAATTTAACGGGAAAAACCAACTTACCTCTGGAAAATTTGGAAATCTAGAAATAATAAAAAACACCTCAAATGAAGAGTCATCAGAAAAACCTCAAAAAGCAAAGAAGCATAAAAAAGATGACGAGGTAGAATTCTAAAAATGCACAAACTACCAAAACTGCAATATTCCTACGACTCATTAGAACCAATAATTGATACTAAAACTATGGAAATACATCATACAAAGCACCATCAGACCTATATTGACAAGCTAAATATTGCACTAGAGAAACATCCCACACTTATTAACAAAGATGTCAAAGAACTATTAAAAAATCTCAATTTAATTCCAGAAGAAATAAGAACGGCAGTAAGAAATCACGGCGGAGGACACTTTAATCATTCTCTTTTCTGGCAAATGATTACCCCAAATAAAGAAAATAAAAAGTTCACAGGAGAAATAGCTAAAGAGATAGAAAAAGAATTTGGAAGTTTTGAAGAATTTAAAAAGAAATTCATCGAATCAGGAATGGCTAGATTTGGAAGTGGATGGACTTGGCTCATTTTAGAAAACAAAAAGCTAAATATAACAAGCACACCAAATCAAGATAATCCTATCAGCGAAGGAAAAACCCCTCTTTTAGGCATAGATTTATGGGAGCACGCATATTATCTAAAATATCAAAACAAAAGGCAAGACTATTTAGATAAAATATTTGAAATCATTAATTGGACATTTGTAAATGAACTTTACAAAAAGAAATAATCACTTCTCTCTAACATATTCAATTTCCTCCTCACTCATCCTAAGTTTTTTCTGAACCTCATCTTTTCTTAAAATATATTTTAAAAGTTCAAAATCCCTCATAGCTCTTTTAGTTGAACAATGCACATAAGAAGCAAATTTTTTAGAGATTGTTTTTTTCTTCTCTATTTTCTGATTATTAATCCAGATTCTAAGTATTCTCTTCGGTCTTTCATATTTAGTAAAACCTGACAACGACTCATTTTTCGCAAGAGATATTCCTGCACTCTGAAATATATTTTGATAAACTAAAAATCTCCAAGATTGTTTTCTATAAATTCTCCCTCTAAAAACGTCAGCATTTCCCAAAGCATAATATGCCTTAGCCAAAGCTTCATTTTTATACTCTTTAGGAATATTCTCTTCAAGCCATAAAAGTATTTCATCTAATGAAATAGAAGTAGTATCTAATATATCCAAAAAGGGAGCCCTTTCTTTAAACAACCTTCTCAAAATAACAAATATATTTTGTTCCACATCTCTTTTCTCACTAGAATCAACAACACTTGCTTCGCCCGAAGCATAAGACTGAAGATCATTTATCGCCGCTCTTAAATCACCTTGAGATTTTATTGCTATTTGTTTCAAAAATAGGGGCTCTTTATTCAAAGACTCTGCTTCTGATATTCTTGATAATATTGAAACTATATCTCCTATTGAAATTTGTTTTATCTCGATTACTTTTGATTTAGCCCTGACTGGAGCCATCTTAGACTGCCAAGCATCATTACAAGTCATTATGATAGGATATTTTGTTTCAGAAATAATTCTTACCAATTCAGGAATTCCACCTATATCCGTTCCTGTAACTCCGTCAACTTCATCCATCAATAAAATTTTTCCTTTTTTAAACAAAGATTGTTGTAAAGTAGCAGGTTTCAAAATAGATTCCAATTTAGCTCTATTTCTAAAATCTGAAGAATTCAATTCCAATACTTCACAATCTTTTTCTTTCGCCGCAGCTAAAACCATAGAAGTTTTTCCAGTTCCTGCCGGCCCATGCAAAAGCATCGCCTTCTTCTTTGGAAACTCATCTAAGAAAACTCTTATAGACTTAATAGCTTCTTCCTGACCTATTATACCTGAAAAACTATCTGGTCTATACTTCTCTACAAAATTTAACGATTCTTCTTTCATATTGCATCAGTTGGCCTTTCCCTGACCAGCTAAAACAAAGGAAGCCAACAAAGCTTGTAGCTGAACAAATTCATCAGAGCCCTCAATCATTCTAAACTCTGTCTCTCCAGTTTTCTCAGTTAATCTAACTTTAATTTCAGGCTCTATTTGAAGATTCCATATCTCTTTTTGAATTGCCTTTATAATATCAACACCAGAAATACTTTCCTTAAGCATTACATCTAAAAGCTTCTCTCTAGCGTTAATAAAATCTCCAGCTAAAGCATAATCCAAAACAACTTTTATGTCCTTAGGCCTAGAATACGAAACAATCATATTTATCATCTCCGCACTAATATCTGGAGAAATTGAAGCAGTCGCCTGAAGAAGATTTATAGCTCTTCTGCAATCTCCTTCTGAAGCTTCATAAAGCGCCTCAAAAGAATCTTCTTTCATACTAAGTTTTTCCCTTTCCGCAATTTTCTTTATAACTTGAATTATATCTTTTTTCTCAAGCAACTTAAATCTAAAAACGACACACCTTGATTGAATTGGGTCTATTATTTGAGAAGAATAATTACAAGACATAATAAATCTACATGTAGAAGTATAATTTTCCATAGTTCTCCTTAAAGCCTGTTGCGCCTCTCTCGTCAAAGCATCGGCTTCATCTAAAAATATTACTTTAAAAGGTATCTTTTCAATTGCTTTTGTCCTCGCAAAATCCTTAACTTTTTGTCTTACAACATCAATTCCCCTCTCATCAGAAGCGTTCAATTCAAGATAATTGTCCTTCCATTTATCTCCAAATAATTCTTTTACAATTATCAAAGCAAGTGTCGATTTCCCCGTCCCAGCAGGTCCAGCGAAAAGAAAATGGGGAATATTCATAGAAAGCACCATTGATTTCACTCTCTTAAGAATTTCCTGCTGTCCAACAACATCCTCAAATTTACTTGGCCTATACTTTTCAGTCCAAACATCCACCTCATTCATTAAAGGGCTTAGAAAGTTGTTTTTATAAAGATTATTGTAGTATTCAGATACAACTCCTATTAAAAAGGATAAAATCAGGAATTACTTTCCAAGTCTATGAAGCCTTCTCTTTCTCTTTTCCTTTTTAAGTTTCTTTCTCTGCCACTTCCACCGCATCTGGTTCTTCTTCTTCCATCTCCTTGATGATCTTTTCATTTTAAAATTAGACTATAAATTTTAGAAAATTATAGTTTATAAAGCTTGCTTTCATTTTAATTCCATGGGATTTTGGCCTGTTGTAAAGAAAGTAATAAAGGAATCAGATATTATCCTAGTCATATTAGACGCAAGAATGCCAGAATTATTTAGAAATAAAGAACTAGAAAGAATATGTAGATATTTTAAGAAAAAGTATTTCTATGTTTTTAACAAAATAGACCTTGTATCTAATGAAAATTTATCATCTTTAAGAAAATTTTACAAAGATTATTTTTTCGTTTCAGGAGTAAATAATGTCGGAATGAAAAAACTAAAAGAATCCATTTTAATATACTCAAAAAGAGAGAAAATAGACGACCCTCTTATAGGTGTAGTCGGTTATCCTAATGTAGGAAAATCGGCGATAATAAATGCCCTTGCAAAAAGAGCAAAAGCAAGAGTTTCAAGAATTGCAGGAACAACAAAAGGAATACAATGGATTAACGCAGGCAGTTTAAGAATCTTAGACTCTCCAGGAGTAGTCTATCACAAAGACACCGAAACAAAAATAGGAATAATGGGCGCAAAAAATCCTGAAAAATTGAAAGAACCAGAAAGAGTTGCTTTCCAGTTAATAAGAGAATTACTATTTACTGACAAAGCCTTTCTTGAAAATAATTATGGAATTCAAATAGAAAGGGATGATGACGAAGAAATAATTCTTGAAAAAATAGGAAAAGCAAAATACTATTTTTTGAAAAAGGGAATAGTAGACACTTATAGAACCGCAATAAAGGTTTTAAGAGACTGGCAAACCGGCAAGCCCTCACAAACATTTAACAAACCTTTAAATAGCTAATTTTATC
>Ga0209541_10007980_pt1 | contig 17642 bp, 19 predicted proteins | sample RifCSPlowO2_01_FD_184027 | JGI IMG/M metagenome (GOLD analysis project Ga0209541, IMG submission 184027) | Groundwater microbial communities from Rifle, Colorado - Rifle CSP2_plank lowO2_0.1 (SPAdes) (version 2) | ecosystem: Environmental > Aquatic > Deep subsurface > Groundwater | place...
TTTTGGAGTATTCGTCCATCATCCAGGCCATGATCTGGGGCGTAGTATATACATCGGGTGCAGGAATGTCCCGGTCCGGACCTACGATATGGGCCGCGCCCCGCATCCAGCCGCGGGACAGTTTTTCCACCTCTGCCTCGGACAGCTTGTGCGGATCCACGATGATGCCGCCTTTTCCGCCGCCGTAGGGAATATCAATAACCGCGCATTTGATCGTCATCCAGAAAGCCAGTGCCTTCACCTCATCCATGTTGACGTTGGGATGGTAGCGGATGCCGCCCTTGGTAGGCCCGCGCACATCGTTGTAGCGGACGCGAAAGCCCTGGAACACCTGCAGCTTACCGTTATCCATCCGTACCGGAATGGAAAAATTAAACGTTTCCTTCGGGTATTGCAGCGTTTCCTCGGTTTCCTGCGAAAGCCGCACGTGCTTCTTCGCCTTTTCCAACTGTTTCTGGGCGTTTTCAAAAACCATTTTCATCAACTCAGAATTTTTTATGGCTTTATAGGCGAACACTTAAAAAGATTGGTTCGTGCGCTACGTTAGGGGACGAATTATTTTCCCTGTTGCAGATATTCCAGCGCAAATTCCAGATCGGTTCGGACACCTGCGGGATTGAAATTGTGCGGCGGGGCCCAGAGAGAAGTAACGCCTTTCAGGACAGAGATTAATTGATCTAAAGGAGCGCCCGCCAACAATGCCGGGAATACTTCGGTTCCTGCCGCTATATCATCCAGCCACCAGCGTATGGTTTTTTCAGGCCCGTATGCAAATGTGTCCAGAGGGGAAATGATTTCGATAGCTCCTTCCCAAACTTGGTTTCTTACGGCGCAGGAAACCGGCAATCCGGCCCTTTCCAATTGATAACCCAGATAGCCGGCCGCGATCAAACGGGGATAAGATTGGGGAGGCAGGCCAGATTCCCTATGGATGCCCCCCAGACCTTCCAACTCCTCCTCGATCTGTCTGCGTATATCTTCGCTTTCGGCTTTTACGGCTACACAGGTAAAAGACCGCGGCGATGGGGCAGCTGCCATACGGCCTCTGCCATTGGAACGGGAAGCAAGGTTCATATTTATCCTCTAAAAATTATTTGTTATAACACCTATTGAGATGCAATCTTATTAAAGAGATAAGGAACCACAGGAACGCTCCTTGTTCCGAAAGAATGAGTTGGGATGGAGTCACCGTAAGCTTTAAAAACTACATCGGACGTATATAGTAATCCTGCTTTCTAAGAGAGCGTGCGAGTTGGTTTTCCATTTAAATGGATTACCGCGTTTTAGCGCGCGATGAGAAATGATTAGAGAGTGTGATGGATCTCCCTTCTCGGGAGCGGGAACATGGATTCATTCATGTTAATGAGTATGAAGCAATAGCTAGAGTACAACGGAATTCCTGGCACACACGGCGGTTTATTCCGACGTGTGGACGGAGAAGTGGTATGTTGACTACAAACCATATAGTGGATGGCTTGGCTGAAGCCCGCACGGCCACGCGGTAAGCGGCGAAACGTCTCGGGTAGGCGCACGCAGCCTTTGATCCGAGAATCTGGCTGTGCTCCGTAAGGAGCAGCAACCTCCCGAAATGAAGCATCTTAGTAGGGAGTGGTAAAAGAAATCAACTGAGATCCGGCTAGTAATAGCGAATGAACGCCGGAGAGATCAAACGCGCGACAGCCGGTTTTTTTGAGGATGGAACGCGGTTCAAACCGAATTCCGTGCAGCAATGCACGGTAGATGTGGTGGGGAGTAGCCTTTTTCTGAGCCGAAGTCGGCTGGAACGCCGCACCATAGCGGGTGATAGTCCCGTAGGCGAAGGAGAGAGGTACGATCCGTGAAGAGTAGCATTCCCCGGATAGGGAGTGCGAAGATGGGGGCATCAACCTCCAAATCTAAATATGTGGCTTCAGACCGATAGCGAATTAGTAGCGCGAGCGAATGCTGAAAAGCACCGCGGGAGCGGTGTGAAAAGAACCTGAAATTATATGGTGACAAGATGGTAGGGCATGCAAGGGTTGACCTTTCTGGAAGAAACTTTCGGAAACGGAAGAATCGACAGAAAGTACCAGTGTCCTATCGTTCTTCTCGAATCAAGAGCCAAGGAGTTATTGGGCGTGGCGAGACGAAAGTCGAAGCGAAAGCGAGTGCCCGCAGCGTGCTTGACACGCGAGGGGCGACGTGATAATTCGCGTTTAGTCACTCCCAGCAGACCCGAAGCCATGGTGATCTACACCTGACCAGGGCGAAGCTGTTCTGACGAACAGTGGAGGCCCGCAACCAGTGCTAGTATACGCGCAGCCATCCGATGGATGGTGCGTGGCTAATATTCTGCTTGGGTGAGTTGGGTGTAGGGGTGATAGAAGTTTGGAGTCCCGAATTTGGAGTCTCCTGCTAAATCAAATCCATTCGAACGTGGCGATAGCGGGTTCCCTTCGAAATGTCTCTCAGGACAGCGTCCCTGGAGGATGATGCAGTGGTAGAGCACCGATTATGGGGAACGGCTTCGAAAGGAGTCGCCCTGTTCTCGAACTCCGAATGCTGTATCTCCATGGAAGGGGGCAGTCGGGTTTCACGGGGTAAATGCATAATATGCAGCCTATGCTTGTGAGCCCTTACGGGAACGACCGTACGTGAGGTTAAGGACCCTAAGTACTGACTAAGTGTGCATCGCAAAGGAGTCTCCTCTCAAAAACAGCCGGAAGGTAGGCTTAGAAGCAGCCATCCTTTAAACAACGCGTAATAGCGGACCGGTCGAGAGCGCAGATTCTGAAGATTCACGGGACTAAGTCAGTCTCCGATACCTCACCCGCGCGCAAGCGCACGGAGTAGGGGGGCGATCGGGTTGCACCGAAGTTGGGTCGTAAGATCCAATGGAGCGGCCTGATACGAATATCTTGGTGTTAGTAGCAGCATATCCAGGTGAGAAACATGAAATGGACTCGTACCTTTTGTTTTATTGGAAAGGGGCCATGCATGTTCAGTTCCTGGACACCGAATAGAGCAAGGTTTCCTCAGCAACGTTCGTCAGCTGAGGGTTAGTCGATCCTAAGGACTTAGGTAACTCCGAAAGTCCGAATGGGAAACAGGTTAATATTCCTGTACTACAGCGATAGGCGTGGTAACACAAGCGGTTTCTCTGACGCCTTTGGATAGACACGAGGTAGCTAAGGTTCTTCGGAAGAAAGCTACCGAGTGGTCCAAGTGGAGCGGCGCAAGCCGTCTTGCGGAAGTAGAGCTGCGGAGTCTCATTGTGAGGAGAAGCAGCTGAAGGCCGAGGGGGTAACTCCATTGATTCCGGGGGTCCATGAAAGAAACTTTTAGTAAAAGTTTCATCAAAACGGGCTTGCTAAAAGGTTTCCATGAAAAGGAGAGCCGAACGATTCGCTGTATCCGTACCGAGAACTAATACAGGTGCTCAAGCTGAATAGGCTAAGGTGTGGCGGGATAACCCAGGTAAGGGAACTAGGCAAATTAGCCCCGTAACTTAGGAAGAAGGGGTGCCTTCGCTTGTTGAAAGCGGAGGTCGCAGTGACAAGGGGAGAGCGACTGTTTACCAAAAACACAAGTCATCGCAGACCCGAAAGGGTGAGTATGATGGCTGACGCCTGCTCACTACTGGTACCTGAAAGCCGAGTTCAATCGGAAGTAGGGCCAGCAAAGAGCGGGGGTAATCTCAGTCCTCGTAATTTATTTAAACTGCAATGCCGATAGAAATTCCATGAAAGAAAACGAAGCCTATCTGAGAGGTGCACTCGGTGATGCTTATTTAGATTTTAAGCGCAACGAAATGCAATTTTATCAGAAAAACAAGGAATGGCTCGATCTGATTAATGAGATCGTGTATGATCTCATTGGCGAAAAAGGCAGTATCACAAAACGAGATGTCTTTCTCTTAAGGAAGAAAAGTAAAAAACTTTTTATCGAACTTAAGAGGATACTATCTGAAGATATTTCGAATTCGAAAAGTTTTGTAGCTGGCCTTTTTGATAGTGAGGGAAGCATCTACCTTTCGAGTAAATCCAAGATTCCGGTTTTGGATATAACTCAATCAGAAAAAGGTAAGAATCTTCTCGAATTATCGAAAGCAATTCTTGAAAGCATAGGTATTCGCTCCTTCTTGAATGGACCGTACAAACATTGGAACTCAAAATTACCGACTTATCATCTTAGAATTTATGGTAAGAAAAATTGTGTGAAATTTTTGAGTGAAATTCCAATAAAACATGCGGAGAAGCTATATCGGTTTAGCAAATTTGTATCGAGGACTGAAGACTCCTAACTCTGACCCTCTTATGAGGATCGAGAACGTTCGATTCATGGAGACAGGTAGCGTAATACCTCGCCGCTTAATTGGCGGCTTGCATGAATGGCGTAACGACTCTCCTACTGTCCCTATCTGGGACCTGGTGAACTCACTTCCCGGTGAATGAAATTTTTTAGCTAGCTAGTTTTTGATAAAATTTTTTACTAAAAAGTTTTGGCCGAAAGATGCCGGGGACTTCCAGAGGGAAACGAAGACTCCATGGAGCTTTACTATAGCCTGATGTTGTGGTAGCGGGTTTGTTACCTAGAGTAAGTGGGAGCGGTCATGCTGCAGCTTTCGGGCTGCAGATACGCGAAAGTGAAACACCACTTAGCAGATTTGCTATTGCTTACCTGAAAAGGGACAGCATTAGGTGGATAGTTTGGCTGGGTGTTTTTAGGAGTAAGACAAACAAGAGTCCAGCAAATCATTCTTGGTTTTCCCAAAATTTGCAGAACTGGATTGAACGACAGTGCTTTCAGGAAGGAAACGTATTTTCGAAGCGAATTTTTTAATTTCGGCTTTTCGATTAATTCGGATTCCTTTTGAAGTTATTAGGCTCTCAATATGGAGAGTTTTAAGAAGCTCAGAAAGTTGTTGTTTCAATTTTGGATGAACGCAGGCAATCTCTATAACTGCCTTATGGCTTTTATCAGAATAGATACAACCATCTGATGAAGCATAGGTTTGGAGAAAAGAGATGGCTAATTTTTGGTTAGTAAATATTTCGCTAGGAATTTGTGCATTTGGGTATTTTCCATCTGCAAAACGAAGAGTTCGGAAGGAAGGTGAATGAAGAAAAAGTTGATTAGCAACTTTTTTGGAGAAAAACCGAACGGACAACGCGTTTTTGCATTTGTTGATGTGAAAATTTCGAATTCCGAAGCAATATGAAACCAAGAATTTGAATTTTTCAAGCATTTGCTTGTTTTTATTGGTAAACTGAATACAATAAGTTCGTTTGCTTTTATCATAATAAACTGAACCATCTGAAATCAGAAAACCGATAAGGGCAGCAATATTTTCATCCATATTTGGATCATGATGATTATATTTATAGGACTTTTGCTTACTCCTCTAGACCAGCAAGCGGTACGCCCTCGAAAAGGAAACAAGGGCGCCCAATGCTAGGCTCAGGCCGGTCAGAAATCGGCTGTAGAGGGTTAACAACATATGCCTGGCTGACTGTATCCCTAAAAGCATGGGATGCAGAGACGAAAGTCGGGTGTAACGAACCTTGAATCCCCTTTGATGAGGGATCAAGCTGTCAGACAAGCTACCCTGGAGGTAACAGGCTCGTCGCGGGTGAGAGTACACTGCGACGATTGGTCTGTCGTTTCTTAGATTAATCGTACGCGTACTTATCGACCCCGCGGTTTGGTACATCGCTGTCGGCTTGGGATATCCTGGTGGTGCAGGAGCCACCAAGGGTTGGGTTGTAAGTTTTCAGTCTCGAGTTTCGAGTTCTGATTACTGATTACTCATCCATTAAAATCCCACACACGCGCAACAGCTTCAGCCATGCTGGAGATGGAGCGTGGGGAATATGAGCTGGGTTCAGTACGTCGCGAGATTATTTCTATACAGCGAGAGCTAAGTAGAAATAACGTGAAACAGTACGGTAGTATCTCCTGGAAGCGTTGCTCCTTGAGAGGAAGGATCCTTGAGTACGAGAGGAACGAGGATCCGGCGCCTCTGGTCTACCGGTTGTTATTATAGCACTGCCGGGCAGCTACACATGCGACAACTCACAAAAATTAAATTTTATAATAATGAGATGAAGCATGGGCAAAGCGCCATATCGATAAGACCTGAAAGCATCTAAGGTCGAAGCGATTCTTAAGACGAGGGAGCAAAGTCCGCGGACAGTAGATCCGTTTGATAGGACCGGGGTGTACGTGCTAAGCGCAAGCGAGGCATTCAGCCTGCGGTTACTAAAGGAATAATCCATACCACACTTCGTATGCCGGATTTCCAATACTCTAGTCTATTGTGGACTCATTTCTAATTTTTATCTATTTTGGTTAGCTGGAGCCATAGATTTAGTTACATCCAAGATAGATATAGACATTTGCGCTACTTATAGCCTATTGACATAAAAAAGACTGTACCAGAGGAGGCCTCATCTGCTCTCGATAATTTGTTACCCCCCACAGAAACGAAAGATTTAAATATTTGTGGGGGGTAAAAGATTTATGGTCCATTTGAAGAAAAAGAAAATTAGGGGGAGATATTACCTCTATGCTGTTAAGTCAATACGGCTGCCAGATAGCAGGATTAAAAAGTTGTATAAACTTGTTAAAAAACCTTCAGAAGCTAAAAGCCCTGAATTAGAAGCATTCTTTGATGAAAAAGAGGCAGAAGCATTTATCGGATATTCACAAAAGTATAATGAACTCCCTAAACTTCATGATAAGGATGGATTAAGGAAAATCGAAAGAATGCGTATCGAATATAGAAAAATATTGGCTAGATTATCATCAAATCAGCTGAAGGATCTGTTTGACAGATTTACTGTAAATTTTACTTATGAATCAAATGCCATTGAAGGAAACTCTCTCACATTAAAAGATGTTGCTATTGTTATTCATGAAAATGCAAGTATAAAAGGCAAGAGCTTAAGGGAGATCTATGAAACGCGCAACTCGCGGGAAGTTGTTGATCTGATTTTAAGAAAAAAGTTTGATATCAGAGAAAAAGACATTTTCAAAATGCATTCAATGCTTGTAAAAGATATGGAAATCCCCAAGGGCTATAAAACTGTCCCTAATTATATCCAAGGCAGGCAGATAGTTACTACCCTCCCTGAAAAGGTAGCTGGAGAGATGAAACACCTGCTAAACCAGTATGCAAAAAAGAAATTGCAGGTTCATCCATTGCAATTGGCATCATGGCTTCATGGCTGCTTTGAGGGCATTCATCCTTTTGAAGATGGTAATGGAAGAGTTGGCAGGTTTTTGATAAATGTCATATTAGTAAATGCGGGCTACCCCCCATTAATAATAAGAAAAACACAAAGGATTTCTTATTTCAATGCACTGGAAAAATTTGACAACGGCAGAAGTATGGTTTTGGACGGATTTTTATATGAAAGGTTGAAGGAAACGCATGGGAAATTCTTTAAAGTATACATAAAATATTTGAAATAAAAATGAAATAACCTTTTTAAAAGTTCTCTTGTTATGTAATGCATCTTTGCAAATTGGGAGGCATCACTGTGAAGAATATCATGTGGTTTGAGGAGCTTACAAAAAGCAGTTTAGCGGAAGCCGGAGGCAAAGGCGCAAATTTAGGCGAGATGGCCAATGCGGGTTTTCCCATCCCTCCGGGATTCGTCGTTACAAGCGACGCCTACTTCAAGCATCTGGACCATAACAGGATAAGGGAGAAGATTACTTCGATCTTGGATGGGCTGGATGTGAACGACAATGAAGCGTTGAACAACGTGTCCAAGGAGATCGAGGACCTGATTTTGCAAGGAGAGATGCCACCGGCCATCCAGCGGGAGATCATAGATGCATACAAAAAACTGAATGAACGGATGGGCAAAGAAACGTACGTGGCGGTACGATCGAGTGCAACCGCGGAGGATTTGCCCACGGCGAGTTTTGCGGGGCAGCAGTCTACCTACCTGAACGTACATGGAAATGAAGGCGTGATTAAGGCGGTAAAGGAATGCTGGGCATCTTTGTTTGAACCCCGGGCGATTTTTTACCGCACGGAAAATAATTTTGAGCATATGAAAGTAGGTTTAGCTGCGGTCGTTCAAGTCATGGTGCAGAGTGAAAAGGCCGGCGTAATATTTACCGTGGATCCGCTTTACCAGGATCCCAACCTCATGAGCATTGAAGCGGGCTATGGATTGGGGGAGGTGGTCGTTTCCGGACAGATTACGCCGGACACCTACCGCGTGGACAAGGAGGGCATGAAGATCGTGGATAAGAAGATATCCAAGCAAGGCTGGATGATCATCAAAATGGGCGGCAAGAATCAGCGGGTGGACATCAAGGACGAGATGCAGGGGAAACAGAAGCTAAGCGATGCGGAAATCCTGGAACTGGTTCGGATCGCCAAAAGAATCGAGGAGCACTACCAATTTCCGCAGGATATCGAGTATGCGATGGAGAAAGGCAAGCTATATATTGTACAATCCCGTCCCATTACTACGCTTACGGGGAAGAAAGAGGCGGAAGGGGGAAGACGAGGTAAAGGAATGACGGAAACAAAAGAAAAGAAAGATATGTCGGATGCAAAAATACTCGTCCAGGGTCTGGGCGCATCGCCGGGTGCGGGAACAGGCAAGGTGCGCATACTGAAATCGTCCAAAGAGATAAAGGATATGGAACGCGGAGAAATCCTGGTTACCGAGATGACCACGCCGGATTTTGTCCCGGGCATGAAGAAAGCCGCAGCGATTATCACGGATACCGGAGGGATGACTTCCCATGCGGCCATTGTATCACGGGAACTGGGCATTCCGTGCATTGTAGGGACGGGCAATGCAACGCAGGTGCTCAAAGATGGAATGGAAGTGACGGTGGATGGCAGCCATGGAATGGTGTACGAAGGATTGCTGGACGTCGCCGAAGAAAAAAACGAGGAAGGCGGCATCGTAGCAAGTGAAACAATAACCGGTACCAAGATTTATGTCAACCTGGCTGAAGTGGAAATGGCCGAGAAGGTGGCAAAGCTTCCCGCGGATGGGATAGGATTGCTGCGGGCGGAATTCATGATTGCCGATATTGGCAAGCATCCGAGAAAGATGCTGGAAGAAGGCAAGCAGGAGGAATTCGTGAACAAACTTGCAGACGGATTGCGACGGTTTGCAGCGGCATTTTATCCCCGGCCGGTGGTGTACCGGGCCACGGATTTCAAGACGAACGAATACCGCAACCTGGAAGGAGGGGAGAAATACGAACCCCAGGAAGCCAACCCCATGATGGGCTATCGCGGGGCCGCGCGCTACATCATGGAACCGGAACTTTTCAAAATGGAACTGCGGGCTCTGAAAAAGGTACGGGAAAAGTTCGGGCTGCGCAATTTATGGCTGATGATTCCTTTTGTACGGAGGATCGGGGAGATGCGCGCCATCAAGGATATCCTGCGGGAGATGGAAATCTACCAAACGCGCGATTTCAAGCTGTGGATCATGGTGGAAGTGCCAAGCACGGTCGTGCTGATCGATCAGTTTTGCAAAGAAGGCATCGACGGGGTGAGCATCGGGACGAACGATCTGACGCAGCTCACACTGGGCATTGATCGGGATAACGCTACCCTGGCAAAGGGATTTGATGAGCGGAACGAAGCAGTGCTGCGTTCCTTAAAGCACGTGATCACCACCTGCAAGAAATATGGCGTAACGACTTCCCTATGCGGCCAGGCACCGAGCGTGTATCCGGAATTTGCCGAGAAGCTCGTGGAATACGGTACCACGAGCATGAGCGTGAACCCGGATGCGGTGGAACGGACCCGAAAGATCGTGGCCAGCGCGGAGAAGAAGATCATGCTGGAACGGCTGGCGCGGCTGACGGCAGGCAAAACAGGGGAATCCAGGGAATTTGCGTGGGAAGAGGAATGATCATGCTAACGAAAAGAAAAAGAGGTGTTCGGTATGGTTGAAGCATATTGTGTGAAATGTAAAGCCAAGCGGGAAATGACCGATGCAAAAGAAGTAAGCATGAAAGGGAAGGGCGGTGTGGAAAGAAAGGCCATGAAAGGAAAATGCCCCAAATGCGGCACGACCATGTTCAGAATCATGGGCAAGAAATAGATTTCCACAACTTTGTGTTTTTTATTGGCGGTTTTCCATATCATAGCTAGCGGAAGCATTCATTTTTAACCATTTTCTCTGCTAATTAACGACAGAGGTAAGAAGATGAGGATACTGCTTCAGTTCCCCGAAGGTTTAAAGCAAAAGGCTGTGGAGCTTGCCAAGCGATACGAGAGCGAAGGCCATGCCGTGTTTTTATCCGCGTCGCCATGCTACGGGGCATGCGATATCGCCCTGGATGAAGCCCGGTGGATCAAGGCGGATAAGATCGTGCATTTCGGACACAATAAATTCGTGAAGAGCGGGTTGGAGATACCGGTGGAGTACGTCCCCTATAATATAGATATAGATGTGAATGGGTTGGAGAAGGTGGTGAAGGAGCTGAACGGCCACGGAAAAATTGCACTGGTTACTACCGTGCAGCACGGCCACCAGATCAAACAGATGAAAGAGTTTTTCAGGAAAAATGGGGTGGAGGCGCTGACGGAAACGGGATACTGGGCTACCGAGCAGGGGCAGATTTTAGGCTGCGATGCGATTTCTATAAAAAAACTGGAAGAGAGGATAGATGCGGTGGTGTATGTGGGCGATGGCATGTTCCATCCCCTGGGCATTGACAGTGAAAAACCGGTATTGGCATTTAATCCCTATACGAAGGAAGTCAAAAAAATGAACGAGGAGATCGAACGGTTGAAAAAAAGGAGAAGGGGATCGCTGGCTGCGGCCATAACCGCAAAACGGTTTGGAATCCTGGTAAGCACCAAGGTTGGGCAATTTAATTTGCATTCTGCAGAATGGGCGAAAAAGGAGCTGGAAAAAAGAGGACGGACAGCAAATATCCTGGTGGCCAACGAACTTGAGCCGATTACGCTAAATAATTTTATGTCGTTTGATTGCTATGTAAATACCGCTTGTCCAAGAATAGTTGATGATACGGAAGAATACGAGAAACCGATTTTGGGTATGGAGATGTTGAAAGAATTATTGAAAATTTTAGATGCAAAATAAAGTTACATTTAAATATTTACTCTACGCACTAATGAATATTAGTTTTTTCAAAAAAATAAAAAAGAAAAGATAAAAATGGAAGCAATCACGCAAACACGTCTGGAATTGCCCGCATTCGCCAAAGGAAAAGTACGCGATACGTACGAACTGGATAACAACCTGCTGATGGTTTCGACCGACAGGCTAAGCGCATTCGATGTGGTATTCAAGGAAGGCATTCCATACAAGGGGCAGGTATTGAACGGCCTGTCTATTTTCTGGTTTTTGAAAACAAGCGATATTGTAAAAAACCATTTCATTACCGATGCCATTCCGGCCAATCTTCCGGAATATGTCCAAAAAAGAGCCATGATCGTTTCACGGGCAAAACCCATTGCGCTGGAATGCATTGTGCGGGGATACATTACGGGAAGTGCATGGAAGGAATACAAAGAAAGCGGCAAGGTATGCGGGATAGAGCTTCCCAAGGGACTGGGGGACGGCAGCGAGCTGCCGCATCCGATATTTACCCCTTCCACCAAGGCAAAGAAGGGCCATGACCGCAATATAATGGAGGAGGAAGCACGTAAAATCGTCGGTGATTTCACGTATGATTTCCTAAAAGAGAAAAGTCTGGAGATGTACCATTTTGCCAAGAACTACGCTAAAAAATGCGGATTGGTTTTGGCCGACACGAAACTTGAGTTTGGGCATTACGAGAACGGGAATGGAGAAAACGGCAGGAGGATTATTCTCATTGACGAGTTGCTTACTCCGGATTCTTCCAGATACTGGCTGAAGGAGGAATATGACAAGGGAAAGCTGGTGAGCCTGGATAAGCAGTTTGTCCGGGACTATCTGGAAAAAACGGGATGGAACAAATCCCCTCCGCCCCCGGCGTTGCCGCCGGATGTCATAGAAAATACCTCCAAACGCTATTTGCAAGCCTACCGAATGCTGATGGGAAGGAAGCTTATTGAAGATAATGCGGAAGCATCTTCAGTGCAAATTTAGCCTGGCCTAAGTTTAATCCTAACAATAAACAGATATGCATCAGTTCGCGGGCGGAACGCAATTCAAATTCATCTTTGGCAAAATCCACGAATGTATAATAGGCGCCGTATTTTACGCAGAGCTTCAGGAATATGCGGAGCCTGGCCATGCGGATGGCCCGCGGGGTACCGTAGGAATTTATTATTTTGGACAGGTCGATCAGAAAGCAGGATTTTTTCTTCTCCGCGATGATTTTTATCGCACCTTCATCAAACGCATAATCTTCCAGTGCAATGAGAATTTTTTTATTTTTATAATTTGCTGCTTCGCCCAGATTTTTCGCTGTCACTATTTTGTTTTTTATTTTGCTGTATTCATAGAGTTTTTCGTATCCGTGGTCCGGGGAATCGTTTTTTTCCGGGGGAAAAACAACAATGTTGAACATACATAGAATAAGCCGAGCATGCGTTTTTAATATTTGGCCTACATAAGTAAAGCATGGAAAAAAGGCTTAGTTTGACGGCAGTTGTGCACAAGGAGGATAACACCTACGTTGCGGAATGTCCAGAGGTTGGAACTGTAAGCCAAGGGGAAACCGTGGATAGGGCGATTGAGAACCTGAAAGAGGCGACTGAGTTATATTTGGAAGAATTTCCTCTTGAAACAACGGGTAAGGCTATGATGACGACTTTTGAGGTTATTGCACATGCCAAGACTGCCAAAAGATCTGCCGGGTCTTCGAGTTATTAAAGCTCTTTCGAAGCTGGGTTTTCGGGCTATCCGACAAAAAGGAAGCCATGTTGTTTTGGAAAAGCTCGAAAATAATGAACGGTGGGGATGTGTAGTTCCCATGCATAAAGAGCTTAAAGTTGGAACGCTCAAAAGCATCCTAAAACAAGCCCGCTTAAGCGAAGAAGAATTTTTAGCTGTCCTTTGATGAATTTAACAGTTTTTATTCTTCTGCCCTGCCCTTAGCCCCATGCGCCGCGCTGTCGCTTTGGGGGACATTGGGAAGTTCGAATACATCGATACGGCAGACTGCTTTCGAATGCCACGGGTGAACAGGAACGGCTGCATCTTTGATTACATTGACGCTGAATTGGATGGTGGGTGGAAGGCGAACGCCAAAGCGGGGGTCTTCCAGCATCACTTGAAGTTCGAAAAATCGGGAAGTATTGGGTATCCTGCCTTCGAGGAGTGCGTTAGAAACATCCGTCCAGAGTTTTCGCTTCGATCTTTAAGAAGCGTATGGAGATTATCGTCGTGGGTCGGCAGGGTTAGCATCGGCCCTTTCACCCGAATATTTTTGAAACCGTGTCTGCGCAGCTTTTCCGCAATAAGAAGAGCGGTGCGCCGTTCGTGTTCGGTTCCCTTGGGCCTGGGCGCCCTTGCTTGTTTAACCATGTGTGGCTTAATGAAAAAAAGGGTTTATAAATCAGTCCTTTACCCGTTGTCTCCGGTGGCCCAGTTTACCCCGGCCGAAACCGCGGGATTTTTTTCCGGCGCTGGTGAGGCCGCGGAAAGAGCGGCCCGTACGGTGCATAGCGGTGTGTTGTACGCCCGGATGGGAACGGTCTGCTAAGATTACTTCAAAGTATTGGTGCTTTCCGTCTTCCCCTACCCAGTACGAGTTGAGCACTTCCATGTTCTTGTAGCGGCGGTTCGCCCGCTGCTCGGCCATTCCCTGATGGGATAGCTGGGGCTGGACAAAACGGTAGTTGTGGCGGGGCTTTCGTCCGCCCATAGGCGTTCGGCGCCGCCGGCGGCCTTTCTGCACGCGTACCCGGGCAATTAGATATCCCTGCTTGGCCTGGTAGCCGAGACGACGCGCACGGGTAAGGTTGGTGGGGTACTCGACGGGCGTGATCGTGGATTGTCTGTTCCATATGATCAGCCGCGCCCGGTACGACGCATCCCGCTCTTTGTATTGCTGTTGTAATGTTTCGGCAATATATTTGTAGGCTCCCATTTAGATCTACCCGTAAATACGATAATAGTTCTTGTATTGAACATGTTTATAAACATTTTCGTTCTATGGGTAGATCGTTCTAATTGGGTGTGGAGAAAGGATATGGCCAGTGACAGTGAAAATGTGATGGACATCGTAGAAGACGTAAAGAACGCCGAACAAGAGGCCGACCGGATCGTGGAGGAAGGCAGGAAGAAAGCCGAGGAGATAAAACGGAAAGGACGGGAGGAAGCCCAGCGAATGGCCAGACAGATGACGGAGGAATCGGCCCAGCTGCGGTCCCAGAGGCTGAAGGAAGGGCACCAGCAGATAGAGCAGGAGGTCACGCGCCGGCTGGCCCAGGCGGAAAAAACCATCGCGGCACTGCGGCAGAAAAGGCTGGATAAGAAAGCCGTTCAGAAACTGGCCCGGCAGGTACTGGAATACACACCCTAAACGTGAGAAGATGTTGAAACCGGTCAAGATGGAAAAGGTGCGGTTACTGCTGCCAAAATCCCAACTGGAGGAGGTCATTGCAGCGCTGCACGATTTGGGCATGGTGGAGATTGCCACCGCGGAATATGCCGGACTCGGACAGGGAAAACCGCTGGAAAAGTACGATGCGGTCGCAGAACAGCTGATACGGATCCGGGCCATCAAACGGGCGCTGGCCGGTGAAACGCCGGTTAAGGCCCAGCCGCAACCGATGAAGATAGGGGAAGCGCTGGAAAAGGCGCGAAAACTAACGCTGGAAAGGGAATTGGAAGCGCTTACCACCGAGAAGGAAAAGCTCCGTACGCGGCTTGCGCTGCAGACGGAACAATTGCGGCAGATCCGGCTGCTGGAACGGTTGGGAAATATCGATTTTTCAAAACTGCGGACGAAAAGCCTGGACTACTGGATAGGCAGGGTAAACAAAAAAACAGGTGCGGAGATAGAGGAGGAGATGCGTCTGCAGGGGGCGACGGTGCTCCATGCCCCGATCAATGAACAGGAAGAGCTGCTGCTGGTAATGTATAGAAAGGGGATGCTGGAGGAGGGATGGGGCAAGTGGAACAGCCACCGGATAGAAGTACCGGCAATCGTCACCGTTCCCGCCGCCACCTCCAGAAAAATAGAAGAGGAGCGGGAGGAGATAACGCATATGCTTCAGGAGATTGCACAACGGATGGGTGCGCTTGCCCAACAGCATTATGCGGCGGTTGTCAGTATTGAAAAAACGCTTACGCTGGAGGCAGACCGCGCGCAGATTCCGTTCCGGTTTGCAGCCAGCCCGCGGATGATTGTGATAGAGGGATGGATCCGCGTGCACGAGGAGGATAGGCTACGGAAAGGGCTGGATGGATGGAACGTGGATGTGCAGATACTTCCGGCAGGAAAGGAGCTGCCGCCTACGGATCTGGAGAATCCGGAGAATGCTTCTCCTTTCCAGTTCATTACCGAGCGGTTTTCCCTGCCGAATGCGCGGGAGATTGATCCCACCATGATTTATTTCATTACGCTGCCGCTGCTGTATGGGATGATCGTAGGGGACGTGGGTTACGGTATCCTATCCTATTTTATTGCCGGCTGGATCATGCGGAAATTCAGGAACAGCCCGACCATGTACAACGTCGGAAACATCTGGCGGATTTCCGCGCTGCCCACGGTGATATTCGGTATCCTGTTTGACGAGTGGTTCGGCATGGGCCACCTCCATTTGCTGGAAACGCTCGCACAGTGGGGATTGCCCGTCGCGTTGCATGCACCGCTCTATCTGCCTTTTGTTCACCGGGTGCACGAGCTTACTGCGTTGATCGGGCTGACGGTCATAATAGGTTTGTTGCATTTGGGTCTGGGCTTTTTGCTGGGTGCAATCAACGAATGGCACCATAACAAAAAACATGCGATCGCAAAGCTGGCCTGGATATGGGTGGAGACCATGGGCACACTGGCAGCCGGTGGATTGCTGTTGGGGATGTTTTCGCCGGAGATAGGGACGGCGGGCGCGATAGGCGTCATTATGGGCGCGGTGGTACTGTTCCTCACGGAAGGGATTGTCGGCATCCTGGAACTGCCGGGCCTGGCAGGGAACGTGCTTTCCTATGCACGGATCGCTGCAATTGGTGTGGTTGGGGTGGCGTTGGCGGAAATCATCAATGAGGTGTTTTTGCCGTTGCCCAGCCAGGGACTGCTGGCGCTTTTATTCTTCCCTTTGTTTGTGGTGTTGCATACCGTTAATGCGTTCATCGCAATGTTTGAATCGCTGATCCAGGGGGGACGATTGAACATCATTGAGTTCCGTTCCAAGTTTTTAACCGGTGGGGGAAAGCCCTTTGAACCGTTTTCCTATTCGTATACAGAATAAAATAAGAGGTGAAAGGCTATGGCAGAAGAATTGATTGGAGGTTTGTCCGGGTCGGCCGGAGCGGCACTGGGTGCAGGTATCGCCATGGGTGCAAGTGCGCTGGCAGCCGGCTGGTCACAGGGCAGCGTCGGAAGCGCCGCGATGGGCGCGGTAGCCGAACGGCCGGAATTGGAAAAGAACGTGCTGGTCTATCTGGTATTGCCGGAGATCCTGGCGATTCTCGGATTCGTTATCGCGTTCTTCCTGATCGGAACGATCGGTGAATGATGCCATGGGTATCGAAACGGTACGTAACGCCGTGCTGGCCGATGCGCAAAAGGAAACCGAGCAGATGATACGCGCTGCCGAACAGGAGGCGGCGCAGTTGCTCCGGCAGGAGAGAGAGCAGCTTGCCAATGCGCGAAAGGCGCTGGAAGAGGAGTTAGGGCAAACGCTGGAAAGCAACCGGAAGGAACGGCTGGCCTGGGCACAACTGGAGGCGCAGCGGCAACTGGCCGAGGCCCGGGAAGACGCTATCAAGGCGGCATTGGAACGGGTATACGAGGAATTGGGAAGAATGCGGAAGAGTACGACCTATACGAAGTTTCTTCAGGACGCGCTCCGGCAGGCCGCAAAGGAACTCGGCAACGATATCATAGCGCATGTGCGCAGGGAGGATAAGGGCCGCCTCAAGGCAGAAGAGAAAATGACGGTTAAGACCGACGGGGAGGAGGCGGGCCTGTGGACGGAAACGCCGGATGGGAGGATACGGTTTAATGCCACCCTTTCCCAACGGATGGAAAGGATGCAGGAATCGCTGCGCAAGGAGATCCACCAGCAGCTGTTCCCGCAATCCGAAGTGAAAGCCAAAAGAGCGAAGAAACATGGTAAAACTATTCGGGCATGATCTGGAATTCAAAAGCCGGGCACTGAAATACGGCTATGCGAATGCACGGGCGAAGGCGGTGAAAGGCGTATTGCTGTCCCCTTCCGTGCTGGACGAGCTGATAAAAGTGAAAACGTTAAATACGATGGTTGAACTGCTGCAGCGGACGCCCTACCGGCAGGAGCTGGTGGACCTGTCCCTGCATTACCAGGGTGCCCAGCTCATCGATATCGCAGCAGGAAGACGCTTTGTCCGTTTGGCGACCAAACTGATGAAGGCCACGCCTCCGAACGACCGGGTGGTTGTTGAAGCGTTGCTGCAGCGATGGGATTTGCTGATGCTCCGCACATTATTCCGGGCCAAACTGACGGGTAAGTCGAAAAAGGAGCTCGAAAGCTATGTCCTGGCGATTGCACCGGAGTATCG
>Ga0209541_10007982_pt1 | contig 17639 bp, 18 predicted proteins | sample RifCSPlowO2_01_FD_184027 | JGI IMG/M metagenome (GOLD analysis project Ga0209541, IMG submission 184027) | Groundwater microbial communities from Rifle, Colorado - Rifle CSP2_plank lowO2_0.1 (SPAdes) (version 2) | ecosystem: Environmental > Aquatic > Deep subsurface > Groundwater | place...
TTTTAGAAAAAAGAAACTTCGGAAAGAAAAACTAATTTAGTAATATTTATTAATAGAGCTTTCTTTTTAGAAAAAAGAAACTTCGGAAAGAAAAACTAATTTAGTAATATTTATTAATGCTGTTTCTTTTAATTCTTTATGAAAAAAAGAGGTCTAGAAAGAGGCAAAGTTGAAATTAGACTTAGAAACAAGAAAGCATTATCTCCTGTTATAACAACAGTCTTGCTGATTGCAATGGTAATCATTTTGGCTGCAATTATATTTTTATGGGCTAAGTTTTTTATCGGCGAGGCAATAGAAAAAGAAATCGGCGGAGTTAAGAAAACAGCAGAGAGATTTTGCCCGGATGTTAATTTCCAAGCCGGTATTTCAGGAACACAGCTTTCTATAGTTAATAAAGGAAATGTTCCTATTCACAATATAAATATAAAAATGAAAGCCAAAGGAAGTTCAGATATTACAGAATATGAAAACGCAGGGGAGCTCCTAAATTTAAGGATAGGACAATCAAAACCTGTTATATTAAGTTCTGATACTGCAGAATATGATGAAGTTATTATAATTCCGGTCTTATTAGGAAAATCTGGGAATGAGCAGAAAAAATATCCTTGTGAAGAAGCATATGGGGTTGTTTGTGTGAATGATGGCGATGGGAATTTTGTCTGTTAAATAAAAATGGGAGGAATTAAATTATGAATAAAAAAGCATTATCTGCTCTTATTGCTACAGTTTTATTGATTTTATTGTCTATAGCAGCAATAGTTATACTCTCTTCTGCAATTATCCCGTTTGTGAAGGAAAAAATGAGCGAAGCACAAGAGTGTTCTGAAATAATAAAAACTGCAGATGCTCTGGCTATAGATGCAGAAAATGGCTTTGCTTGTTATTATGATGAAAATGGATTGAAAGCAAAAATCACAATCCATCGAGGGAACATAGAAATTAAAGGAGTCAGAATAGCTGTCAGGGGCGGAGGAGATTCAAAGATTGTTGATATAACCGAAGGTACATTAACAGATGTCAAGCTGTTAACTCCTACTGGAGAGACAACTAATTTAGTTTTGCCAGGAAAAGGAGGAGAAAAAACTTATATTATAAGCAATGTGAATGCTGCAGAATCTGCTATAATTGCTCCAATAATGCCGAGCGGGCAGATGTGCAAGGAAACAGATGAAATCGATCTTGAGGAATGTTAAATAAAAAAATTGTACAAAATGGAAAAAACAAAAAAAGCGCAGGTTTGGGTTGAAACTGTAATTTATACTTTGATAGGATTGACTATAATAGGGGTTATCCTGGCTATAGCAACTCCGGCTATAGATAAATATAAAGATGAAATACTGCTCGAGCAGACAATCTCTGCTTTGAATAAAGTGAATGATGAGATTTCTGAAACAAAAGAGACAGTTGGGAATTCTAGGATTGTTGAGTTTAGAATCAAAAAAGGCAATGTTTTAATAGACGCTCAAAACGAGAAAATAATCTACACACTTGAAGAAAGCAGATTAGAGTACAGCCAGCCAGAAAAATCAGTAGAGCAGGGGGATATTGAGATTCTGACGAGCAAAAGAGGGAAAAAATATGATATCTCTCTAAAACTTGCATACCTCGAGGATAATATTGACTTAAGGTACAATGATAAAAATGAAAATAAGATTTTTAATCAAGCGCCTATTCCCTACAAGTGGTATATAGAAAATAACGGGACTTTTGAAGGAAAAATACAGATAAATATCAAAGAGCTTTGAGAAGCTGTAAATAGTTTGCTAATCAATTATTTAAAAATAAATAAAGCTGCAAATCTCAAAATCTATTAAATGGACTTAAGATAAAAGTTTAATTAATAGCAAATTAGATTATCAGAAAAACCCTCTTATCTTTTCGTTGGGTTTTTGGGATACAGAACAAAAAGAGGATTGTAATTTTGTTCTGTATTATAAAGAAAAAGGATTATTTTATAAATTTTGTATATTAAGACAAAATTTATAAAGTTCTTTTTGTTGTTTTAAATACCAAAGAGGGAAACTTTTAAGAAAAGTTTCATCAAAAAGATTGGCATTATGGAAGAACAAAAAATTGTTATTAATGTGGCTCCGAATATCCCTGCCCTGCCGAGAGTAAAAGACAAAACAAAAATAGACATGAGATATATGCTGATATCTCCATATGCTTCTGCACATATTTATTTTGACCATAAACTCTTAGAGTTGATTTATGAGGTAGAAGAGCCTTTATTGACTAATGAGGAAAAAGCCTTATTAAGAAGGATAGAAGACGGCATGAAAGAAATCATAAATATCAATGTTTTAGTGGAAAAAACCCAGGAGGCAATGATTGACTATCTCAATAAGACTGCGCAGCTTTTGATAAATGAGCTTGATTTGAAAGTTCCTGAGGCATCGTATAAAAAGATGTTTTATTATTTGTTTAGAGATTTTATCGGCTTGAATGAGATAGAGCCTTTAATCAGAGACTATTTTATTGAGGATATAGAGTGCAATGGAATTGATACCCCTACATACATTGTTCATCGCCTTTATAGAAATTTAAAAACAAATATAATCTATAAAGATATAGACTATCTTGCCAGTTTTATTGAAAAACTTGCCCAGAGAACCGGGAAATATATATCTTATGCCTCTCCTTTGCTTGATGGAAGCTTGCCAGATGGAAGCAGAGTTAATGCAACTTACACAAAAGATATTACAAGCAAAGGGCCTACCTTCACAATAAGAAAATTCACAAAAATTCCATGGACTCCTTTGCAGTTAATCGCTTTGAATACACTAAGCCCAGAAATGCTGGCATATATCTGGATTTTGCTACAATATAAATCCAATATTTTAATCACAGGAGGAACAGCATCTGGAAAAACAACTCTGCTGAATGCTGTGGCTTTTTTTATTCCTCCTGAAGCAAGAGTTGTTTCAATAGAAGATACCCGCGAAATAAATTTAGCAAGAGAAAACTGGCTGCCGAGTGTTGCAAGAACAGCAATAGGAATGGGAAAAATGGGTGAAGTGGATCTTTTCTCCTTGTTAAGAAATTCTTTCAGGCAGAATCCAGACTATGTTATAGTCGGGGAAGTGCGTGGAAAGGAAGCCTTTGTTTTATTTCAAGGAATGGCTTCTGGACATTCTTCACTGTCTACAATTCATGCAGATTCTGTAGACACTGTTATAAAAAGACTTGAGACACCGCCAATAGAGCTCTCTCCTACACTGGTTAATACTTTGGATGCTGTTGCTATAATGACTCATGCTGTTGTAAAAAAACAGGCAACAAGAAGACTAAGAGAGATTGTAGAGATTGTAAATGTAACTCCTGATGGTATTGCCCTGACAAACACACCTTTTATGTGGAACCCAAGAGATGACAAATTTTATTTTAAAAAAAATAGCAAGGTATTTGAAAAAATAGCTTTGAGATACGGACTTACAATAGAAGAGCTAACAGAGGACTTTAAAAAAAGAACAGCTCTTTTGTATGAATTGTACAAAAGAAAAATATTTAATTTTGAAGATGTACAAAAAGTAATAAATGAATACTACAAAAATCCTGAAGGCACTCTAAAGAGTTTTGGACTCGGCTAAGATTCATAACTCTCATTTTTCTCTTTCTACTAATAGTATATTACTAATAAGGACATAGCAAAGCTTATATACCACTAAGTAATACTATCAATATCGAAAATGGGGAAAATAAAAATCCAAGGATACTTATGCGAGAGGTGTTCGCATCAATGGGTTCCTCGAAATAAAGAAATGCCGAGGGTATGCCCTCGATGCAAATCTCCTTATTATGATGTTCCAAGAAAACAGAAAGAAAAGAAAAATAAAAAAGGAGCCAAAAGATGATAAACCGAATTAATCTAAACTTGATTGCACAAATTCTTGATAGTATGAATGACATCTCGGCAAAATTAGACGAGGCTTGTAAAAATCAAAAATCTGGGGATGTTGAACTTGCGAAAAGAGAGCTTCTTGGATTTCAGAGAAAATTAGCTCAGGAATTAAATGAAGTTAGAGTTAAAGGAGACTAAAAATGAAAAGATTTAGAAATCTTTTAGCAAATAAACTTTTAAAAAAGTTTAATCAAAAACAGCTAAAGCTAATGTTAACTTCCCACATAGAGTTAGTTAACAATGAAAAATTAAAATGAAAGAAAATGAAGAAATAAGCAGCGTGGATGCATTAAGAAAAAATCTTTTGCATGAAAGAAATATAGTTAAAGAGACTTCTCTTTTTTTGAAATATCTGGAAAGTTTAGACGATTTAATGAGATTGGAGTACAAAATTAATTTAAAAGAGAAAGAAATATTAGCAGAAGTTATAATCTCCCTTATGGCTCAGCTGAAGATTCTTAATGATTCTATTCCTGAAATTATAAAAAAGATTGCTGCTTTTAGAGAATTTTCTCCTGAAAAAGAAGATAAAAGAGGCGGAGAGAAGATAAAAAAGGCAACTGGCGAACTTATCAGCTTGGAATACAAACATCCTGCTATAGAAGAAAAACAAGCAAGTGTGACAATTAAAAAAGAAGACAGATTGAGATTTTTAAGAGAATTGAGCCTGACAGACAGCTCTGTAAGAAGGTTAAAAAAAGATTATAAACTAGAAAAGATAAAATTCGAAAGATTCAAAAAACCAAACTTTTATGCAAAGTTCTCAAACAAATTGTTTTTAAAACTCTCGAGCAGACTTATTGAAAAAGGGTACTTTCAGAATCTGAACAGAGATTTAAGGCAGTCTAATCTTCCTTTTTTGTCTTATACTTATCTTTCTATGGCATTTTTTACCAGCCTGGTCTCTATTTTCGCTTCAATTATTTTATTAATCGTATTATTATTTTTCAATTTGAGTATAAATTTTCCTTTTTTAGTTAGAATAGACGAGTCTATCCTATTAAGATTTGCAAAAACTTTCTGGGTAATTTTTGCTATCCCAATTTTAACTTTTCTTGGGTTTTATTTTTATCCTTCATTAGAAAAAAGGTCTATATCAACCAAGATAAATCAGGAATTGCCTTTTGTTGTAATCCATATGTCTGCTATCGCTGGCTCTGGTGTTGAGCCAACAAAGATATTTGAGATAATTGTAAAAAGCGAAGAATATCCTCATACTAGAAAAGAGATTAAAAAATTACTAAACAAGATAAACCTCTACGGCTATGACTTAGTAAGCGCATTGGGAGAGAGCGCAAGACTTACTTCGAGCAGCAAGCTGGCTGAATTATTCAAAGGATTAGCCACAACTATAACCTCTGGAGGAGAATTAACTATGTTTTTAGATAAAAGAGCTGAAACTCTTGTTTTTGATTATAAGGTAGAAAGAGAGAAGTATAACAGAATAGCTGAAACTTTTATGGATATATACATCAGCGTTGTTATAGCTGCTCCGATGATGATGACTCTGCTGTTGGTTATGATGAGCATGACAGGAATGAGTTATGGCTTGACAATACAGGCAACGAGCATTATAATCTTACTTGTAATTGGATTATTGAACATTTTTTTCCTTATATTTTTGCATTTAAAACAACCCGAGGTTTAATATGATAAAAATAACCAGAATTCAGATGATGGGAATGATTGTTGCAGCCATAACCATAATTGTTGATTTAATCTTTCTGCTTCATGAAAAAATATTTTATTTTATATTAGGCATTGCTTTAGTCATAGGGGCTCTGCCTTTTTTTATTACGTTTTTATTGCAGACTGAGAAGGAAAAGGAAAAAGAAGATATGTTTCTTGAATTTTCCAGGAATTTAGTGGAGTCTGTCAAGACAGGAACGCCGATAAGCAGGAGCATCTTAAATACGAAAAATAAAAATTATGGAAGCCTGACTCCGCATGTAAATAAGCTTGCTAATCAGATTTCCCTCGGAATCCCGGTTAAAGAAGCCTTAGAGATTTTTGCCAGGGATATAAATAATAGGACTATAACCCGGGCAATTGCTTTGATAGGCGAGGCAGAGCAAGCTGGAGGAGAGATAGAGAATATTCTTGAATCTGTGGCAAAATCTGTAAGCCAAACAGATAAATTAAAAAAAGAGAGAAGGGCTTCAATTTACAATTTAGTTGTCCAAGGATATATTATATTCATGATATTTATTGTTATAATGCTGGTTATGGAATTTAAAATTTTGCCAATGACAAGCGGATTAGGCGGATTAGGAGGAGCAGAAGGGCTTTCAGGAATTGGATTTGGTGGAGGTGCAGCGATATCTGCTGAAGAAATCTCTAGAATATTTTTATATCTTTTATTAACTCAGGGTTTTTTCGCGGGCTTGACTATAGGCAAACTGGCAGAAGGCTCAATCAAATCTGGAATCAAGCATTCATTTATATTAATAGCATTGGCATTTTTAATTTCAACAGGAGCAAAAGCCTTTTTTGGCTAAGAATAAAAAGAAAAATGACAGAAAAAAGAAAACAAAAAGGAAAAAAAGCAATGGGGCATGTAGAGATGATTATCTCTTTTGTAATTTTTGTTTCAATAATAACTTTCTTGCTAATCATGTTCAGGCCGATGATTGTATTCACAAAAACAACCAGCGCCAGCTTAGACATATCTGAATCACAAATTTTAGAGAATATATCTATTAAACTGACAGTTCAGTCAATAAACATTTCTAATGAGGTTTTAGATGGAAATTGTGTTTCTCTTGCTAAACCAGAAGCAATTCAAGATAAGATTATTATGAGAAACAGCACCTATAACAGAATTAATGTAAAGAGCGATGGAACTTCAATTAAATTTGAAAAATCTGGAAATTTTTATAGAATATACTCTTCAGAGGAGTTTGCAGAAAGTAATTATAATCCCGTAGAGTGTCTATCTCAAAATTATGATTTAGGTGTAGTCAAAACTTATTACAAGGTTTCTGAGACTTATCTTAACAGCTTATTTGGCAATTATACTGCAGATTACCAAACATTAAAAACTCAGCTCGGATTAAAAAATGATTTTAACCTTATTTTAAGGGATAATGGAGGGGAATTATCAAGGGCAGAAATATACAAGCCTAGCGGTATAGAGATTATGGCCAGAGATGTGCTGATAGAGATTTTAGATAAAGACGGAAATGTAAAATCAGCTATATTAAATATACAGGTTTGGAGTTAATTTATAAAAAAAGAAAATGATGAGAAATAAAAAAGCGTGGTTGAGGATTATTGAGGCATTTATTGCAATTTTAATAGTAGCTTCTGTACTTTTAATCACTATTACAAATGCTCCTAAACCAGACAGAACCGAAGAGATACATAAAATGCAGAGAAGTGTTTTAGAGCAAGTTGCATCAAATGATGCTCTAAGAGAGGAAATTATAAAAAATGATGCAACAAACACATTAAGTTTCATAAATTCTATTGTAGACCAAAAATGGGAGGTAAGAATTGAAATCTGTGAGATATCAGATATATGCAAAATGGATGACTATGTAGAAAAAGATGTTTATGTTGATGAAATTCTCATCTCATCAACTTTAGAATTATATGCCCCAAAAAAATTAAAATTATTCATGTGGGAAAAATGACAATCTTCAAAAAGATTAAAAATAAATAAACCTCTTAAAGCTTAAATAAGCAGATAAAAATATTAAAACAACAATTAAAAAATAAAATTAGAAATTATATTATTAATAAACTTAATTATTATAGAGTTTCAGCTTTAATAAAATGACTTACAAATTCCTTGAACATACAGCAGATGTGAAGTTCAGAGCAGAAGGAAAAACAATAGAAGAAGCATTCAAAGCTGCTGCTTTAGCATTAAGAGAAGTGATAACAAAAAACCCTAAAATTAAGATTAATTACAAAATCAAGAAAAATATAAAAGTTAAGGGAAAAGATAATGAAGCTTTGCTTTATAATTTTCTAGAAGAGTTTTTATATTTGCTTGATGCAAAAAATTTCCTGCCTGCAAAAATAAAAAATATTAAAATAAAAGATAACAAACTCGAAGCTGAAATTGCAGGCGACAAAGCAAGCAATTATAAATTCAGCAATGATGTCAAGGCAGTAACTTATAATCAGATGTATGTTAAGAAATATAAGAATAAATATATAGTGCAAGTTGTGCTGGATGTTTGAGGTTGTTGAAGTTTAAAATGGCAGAAGTTAAAAAAATAAATGATTATGAATGGGAAATTCCCAAGACAGGGAAAATGAATGTGCCAGTTAAGATATTTGCAAGTGAAAAATTGTTAAATTTAATGAAACAAGATATTACTTTTGAGCAAGCCAGAAATGTTGCAATGTTACCTGGGATAGTTAAGAATATGATTTTGCTCAGTGATGCCCACCAAGGCTACGGAATGCCCATAGGTGGTGTAGCGGCTTTCGATATTGAAAATGGAATAATTTCTCCTGGTATGACGGGATATGACATAAACTGCGGAATCAGAATTCTTGCAACAAACTTAAATGTGAAAGAGATGAAAGGAAAGAAAAAAGAATTAATTCATCAGATTTCAAGAGATGTTCCTAAAGGTGTTGGAAAGGGCTCTGTAGTGAAACTTGATAAAAAAGAGATAAAAGAAATTCTTGAGACAGGCGCGAAATGGGCTGTGAAAAATGGCTATGGAACAAAAGAGGACTTGGAAAGAACAGAAGATTATGGTTGTTTGAAAGGAAAAGCAGAAGATGTTTCTGAAAGAGCAATTGCGCGAGGCTTACCTCAGCTTGGTTCTCTTGGCTCGGGAAATCATTTTCTTGAGATACAGGAAGTAGATGAAATTTTTGACAAGGAAATTGCAAAAAAATTTGGGATTATTGAAAAAGGGCAGATTACAATAGCAATTCATTGCGGCTCTCGTGGTTTAGGACATCAGGTTGCAAGTGATTATATCAAAGCAATGGAAGATGAATATGGCTTCGAGAACTTGCCAGACAGGGAGCTGATTAATGCGCCGATTAAAAGCGACCTAGGAACTCGGTATTTTTCTGCAATGAATTGTGCTGCAAATTTTGCTTATTGCAACAGGCAGATGATTATGGAATGGGTTAGAAAGGCTGTAAAAAGATTTTTTCCAAAAGCCAAGCTTGACTTGATTTATGATGTCTGCCATAATATCGCCAAGGTTGAAGAGCATGAAATTGAGGAAAATGGAAAGAGGATAAAGAAAAAAGTTTTAATTATGAGAAAGGGCGCGACAAGAAGTTTTGGTCCAGGAAGAAAAGAACTTCCTGAGATTTATAGAAAAACAGGGCAGCCTGTTTTATTGCCAGGAAGCATGGGAACTGCTTCATATATTTTAGTAGGAACTAAAGAAGCAGAAGAAAAATCATTTTCTTCAACAGCTCACGGAGCAGGTAGAGTATCATCAAGAAGCGCTGCATTAAGGAATATAAGGGGAGAGGATTTAAAAAAAGAATTAGAAGAAAAAGGAATTGATATTGAAGCAGGAAGCTGGAAAGGGCTTGTTGAAGAAGCCCCACAGGTTTACAAAGATATTGATGAGGTTGCCAGAGTCAGCGATGCTGTTGGCATTGGAAAGTTAGTTGCGAGATTAAAGCCGCTTGCGGTGATGAAAGGGTGAAAGAATTAAATCTGGGCTTCTTGGGTTAAAATATACCTGAATTGGGTATAAAATAAACCGAAAGACTTATAAACAATTGTTTACTAAAATAAACATATGTTTAAAGAAATAAACAATCTTAAAATTTTCTTTGAGGAACCTGAAAGAGAATTTCATCTAAGAGAAATAGCAAGAATCTTAAGAAAAAATCCTGTGACAATTAAAAGAATGTTAGAGGGGTTTGTAAAAAAGAATATTCTGATTTTAAAAAAAGAGAGAAAGTTTCATCTTTATTCTTCAAATGCCGAGAACATAGAGTATAAAGAAGCAAAAAAACAATATAATCTAAATAAATTATCTAATTCTGGTTTAATTGATTTTCTGAAACACGAGCTAAATTTGCCAACGATAATAGTTTTCGGAAGTTTTGCTAGGGGGGAGGATAATAAAAATAGTGATGTTGATATATGCATAATCACAGAGACAAAAAAACAGCTAGATATTGAAGGGTATGAAAAGGCGATAAATAGAAAAATTCAGTTGCATTTTTTTAATCAAAACGAATTTAAAAGATTAAAATTAAAGAATAAAAGTTTATTTACTAATATTATAAATGGGTATAAAATTTATGGTTTATTGGAAATTTAAAGATGTTAAGCTGGAAAGAATACATTAAAAAAGGGATTATAAGAAAAACTTCTCTGGATAAAAATCTTATTTTATCCTTAATTAAAACTGCTGATGAAGGGGTGGATTTTTTTAAAAATGACATTCCTGATGAGAAAAATTCTGGTATTCTCTTTAAAAATTATTATGATTTTCTTAGAGAGATTTGCGAGGCTGTTGCGCTCTCAAGAGAATATAAGATTTATCAGCATGAAGCTATAACTTTATTTTTAAGAGAGATGCTAAAAGAAGAAGAAATGTCCTTTAAATTTGATAGATTCAGAATTTTAAGAAACAGCATTCATTATTATGGAAAATCTATTACAAAAGGAGAGGCATTGAAAGATATTTCTGATATTAAGTTGATTATAAAAACATTGAAGTTTAAATATGTTGCGGTGATGAAGGGTTGATTAAGTAAAATTATATATGGCAGAAGAGAATTTTATTTATACATCCTCCAGAACCACTATTTCCACATCCTGATGTTTGTGTAGAGCCTATAAAGAATTTTTTATTATCTATATTTATCCTGCAAGGCGAATCATTATTATCGCAAGAGCACACAGCATTTGCGTCTGGAAAAGCTGTATTGAAAGAATTGACACTGGCGGTTACAGTTGCATCACAATTTCTGCCATCCCCTCCTCTAGGATATTCAACCCATTGGCAGTTTCCAGAAAATTCTGAGACTCCACTACCCAACAAAGGAATCCAATAAACGCCTCCAATAGTCCCCCAATACATATCTATTTTCCAATAATCTCCTTTTTTAACTGGAAATGTAACATGGCTTACTCCAGAACCACTAACTGCAACATTTTGTTGTAGTACATGCCTTGTAGGAGGATTAGTAGAACCAGTATATGCTCCTATATGGTCATTTTGACCAGTATATGCTAAAATAAAACCATCACTAGTCACAGGACCATAAACAACATTATCTTGAGTAGACGAAGTTAAATCAACCCATGCTCCAAGAGAAACACCTCCACCCCCTCCTCCACCTCCCTGAATCTCATCAGCGGTATGCCCATGAACTTGATAATTTCCAGAGTTTAATGCTATTACAACCCCAACTCCGACTAAGAAAATTAAAATTGCTGATAATAAATAAAGATGCTTTTTTTCTACCTTAATGTTAACTGGCATTTTTCCTCTTTTTATAAAAATAGTAAAGAATTATTGTTTAAATATGTTGCGGTGATAAAGGGGTGAGAAATTAAAATTAATAATCTAAACATACGACAATACAATTTGCAGTTCTTCTAGTAACACTCCAAGTACCACTAGTCTCATCAAGAGTTACTAGACACCAATCCCTATCCGTACTTTCCGTCTCTCCAAAACTTTGAAGCACACATAAATCATAAATACCTAAATTTCCAGAAGGATTTACAAATCTTGTAATAGCTGGAGAAGAAGCTCCACCTTCTAAAGGAATCCACCAAATTATTTTTGCTTCATCAACTTTCCAATAGTGTCCTTTTTTAACAGGCATAGTGATTGTACCTACAGGTTCGTAGTCTCCTCCGCTTGCTAGTGCTCTAAGAGTTGTTGGAGGATTATTTCCGTCAGTATAACCTGCAATCTCGTACCTCTCACCACAATCTGTACAAGTTTTTGAATTTGCAATAACTAAACCATCAGTAGCTGCAGGACCATAAACTTGGCCAACTCTGCCGCCAGTTGCAGGACTTTTGTCTACCCAATCTCCGAGAGAAACACCGCCGCCAGTTCCACTCGGCAGATTTGCAATTTCAACTGCGTCATGCCCGTGAACATTTGGAGGACCGGTATTATAAGCTATTACAACCCCAACACCAACTAAGAATATCATTATTGCTGATAATAAATAAAGATGCTTTTTTTCTAGCTTTAAATTTAAATTAATTGCCATGCTGCCTCTTTTTATAGAAATAGTAAATAGAGGTTATTTAAATAACTTTCGATAATTAAAGTAGAATTCCAAAATTAGACTTTATTATTATAATTACCATTAATAGACAAAATTGTATACAGAGATTTGTTAATAATAGATATTTAATGCTTCTCTCGTTAGTTTATGTTAATTATCAAATTATCTTGTGTTATCAGCAAGATTTATAAAGTTCTATTTGCTATTTTCAATATAAAAATGAGGTATAAACTATTTGTATTAACAATCTTAGTTTTTGCATCTTTAATTGGAATTGTTAGTGCTGCAACCTGTACAGATGACCAAACTATCATGAAGCTTTTTTCTCCATCAAATGCCCATGGAGAGATTTACAATGGAGCAGGGAGTTATACAACAGAAATCTGTTATAATGAGATTTTTGGAGCAAATGGAAATGGAGTCCATTCTTGTTCTGGAACTAATAAAATAATTAATTTATTCAGCTCGACAAATGCTCATGCTGAAATTCCAACTCTCTCAACTTATACAACTCCTGTCTGTTATGGAGATTTAACTTGTACAGCCAGACCAAATACATGTAATACTGGAGAAAAAATGGTTATTGCTTTATTTTCTGATACAAACTCGCATCTTACAGACCCTAGTTATAAACCATCTGGAATGGTAAGTTGGTGGAGGCTTGATGATGGAACTGGAACTGTTGCTTCTGATGTTCTTAATAATAATCCTGGAACACTAAATAATATGGACAATTCTGATTGGGTTGATGGTAAAATCGGCAAGGCATTAAGTTTTGATGGATCTAATGAGTATGTTTCTGTTCCTGACAACAACAATTTAGATTTGACTGTGTTTAGTTTAGAAGCGTGGTTTAACCTTTTATCGTTGCCTAGTCAAGAGGAAGGTGCACAACTAAATTCTCTATACATATTATCAAAAAGTGAGGACACTACAAATGGAAGATGGAATTATGCTCTACGTTTCCTTAAAAGAAATGAAATTAATTCTGGAAATCCTGTAATTGCATGTGATTTTGAAGAGTCTTCTGATATGGAATATTTACTCACTTACCCTGCCGGTTCTTTAGTTGGTTCATATCATCATATTGTCTGCACTCTAAATGGAAATACGTGGAAGATGTATATTGATGGTTTAGAAGTTTCTGGAACAATTTATAGATGGACATCAATTTTTGAACCAGTTTCTGCTCTTAGCGGACAGATTCCTGTAACAGGTAATTCTCCTTTGTACATTGGAACACATTACAGCTCTAATGCAGACGGAGGATATGGTACTAATACATTAGTCTCTTTTTTCGATGGAACCATTGACGAAGTCGCAATCTACAATCGCGCTTTAACAGCTGAAGAAATCCAGCATAGATATAATACTGGAGCTTATGAGAAAAAAATCTGCTGCAAGACTGCTGCTGGAACAGGAGATAAATATTGGGAGAACATGCAAGGAGCTAAGATAAGAACAGCAGACAAGAAAGACAGTGTTAAAATGACTATCGAAGGACTTGCTACTGGAGCAAATATAGATTATGAAATAAGAAGAAATGTTATTTTTCCTCTGGAAGATGATATAGCCAAATCTGGCAGTTTTGTTGCGCAAGGAAATAAAGATTATATAATCTGGGTTGCAGGATATGATAATGTTGATGAAGATGTGTTTAAAGATGGAACATATCATTTCAGGATTAAGATTAATAGTGGAAATTGGATTACTACAAAAAGTATACCTGGAGGAGAATTGGCAGTCTCTGCAACAGAACAAAATACTCCTCCAAAAGCAGTTATTTTAACCCCTCAAATGGATGTTACTGAAAAGAAAATTGGAGAAACTATCAGTTTTACTCAGGCAAGCTATGACCCTGATGATGAATTGCAAGTTACATGGGATTTTGGAGATGGCACTCCAACAGTGACAAAATCCAACTGCCAGACACAGAATTGTGACACAACACATCCATATGACACTCAAAATACTTATGTTATTTCTTTGACAGCAAAAGAAATAAATCGCCTTCAGAAAGACATTGATCACACAAGGATATTTGTCTATAAAGAAGGAACAAATCCTTTTCCAGTTATAACAAAGCCGGCTCCTGGAGATATTATCGGAGGAACAGGAATTATTGAATTTAATGCAAGCGGAAGTTTTGTTGCTAAATGTGCTGAAAATACTTGCCCCCCTGACAAACCTGCAGAACAAACATGTTATTCTGTTAATAGTTTACAATGTTATTATCTGCATCCTAAGGGCGGGCCTAAAGGAACTGGATATCAATTATGGTTTAATTGGACATTCAGCGAAGGAGAAGGTAAGTTTGGAAACTGGGATAATTATGGCACAACACCAGTAAGCGAAACAGGCGTTGTTAAATTTATCAGACCATTTTTTCAGCCGATAACACACTATGCTAAACTTAAATTAGGATATCAAGCACTTTTATAAAAATGAAAAATAAGATAATATTGATATTTACAATTGCTATATTAATTATTAATTTAAACTTTGTTTTAAGTCAAGATATAATTTGGAGCGGAGAGACGCCTGTTGACTTTACTATTGTAAATAGCTATCCTAGCTGTGACTTAGATAGATTAATCTGGAGAGTCTGGGATAAGGACAGCCAGATAATTACAGAACAGCCGAGCGCAAATGATTGTTTCAGAAATTATGTTGAAACTTCAGATTACAGAAGATCAACAACCTGCTGCCCTTCAACAAACATTTGTGATTTAGATAATCCAGATATAAATGGAAAATTTAGCTGTCAAGGGGGCCCAGCTCCTGCTTATTGCTCTGATTATAGTACAGAGAATTATGGTGTTAACGCAAAGAATTATTGTAATGGTTTTCAGCAAGAGGTGGCAAATAGAACAGTCAATGAGTTTGAGGATGAAGTGGGTTTTTGCGGCTCTACTCAAAGAAAATTTATAACAGGCGAGGGAACTTGCTCATTTGTTGTCTCTAGTTGCAGATGTGTCTGGGATGATACTAGCGGAGAATGCATGCAGGCTTATTCTGAATCAGATTTAACTTGCCCAAACGGGCCAGTGGCTAATGATGGAGATTGTGTTCTTAAAACAACAAATATAGAAAATAAGTGTGAATCAGATGGAAAAATTCTTTATGAATGGATAGCTGATTGGACTAGGACAGATGGCACAATTGCAGAGGATCTTACAGGAAAATGCGATGATGATAGCAGAGATGTTCCTTGCGTGTCTACAGCCATGCTTACATTTTTCACAACTCTCAGTTTGATAATCGCCATCTTGTTGCTTATAATTTTTTATGCAATTATTATTAGAAAGAAGAGAAAATACAAAGGAAAAAAGAGCAGAAAGAAAAAATTATAAAATTAATAGAAAATATTCTAAATTATTAATTTACCTAAGAATTTTTTTGTTATTTATAAGTTAATTGCCTAAGTTTTAATAAAAGGTTTATAACTTTATAATAAGGCTGATTAATAAATTAATTCGATGAGAAATAAACTTTATAAACTTGTTATTTCTAGATTGATTATATAAAAAGAGGAAAATGAAAAAAAATTTAGTTTACTTAATTTTAGTATTAATTATCTTGGGCATGTCAATTAATGTAGTTTTTGCAAGTTTTATCAAGGGCGATAAACTTGAGAAAATAGAAACAAATTATAGTGTTGGAGAAAGTTTAAGAGGATGGATCAATATAAGCTTGCAGGATGAACCAGCAATTTCTTCATTAACTGCTTTCAGTAGCAATATTACAATTTTAGATTTTTTAGATTTAAATTCTGCAGATTACTCTTGCATTCCTGCGTCTTGCATTTCAAGTTATGCTGGCAAACTTCCTGGAACAAGCAAGATTTTTAATATTGGAACAGGGCAGGAGAAGATTATTGGATTAAAACTGACTGGTGGGACAGTAACTGATGTGTCTGGTTTTTCAATTAATATCAACAGCGATGCAACAAAATCGCTATTCCCTCAGTTATGGATTGATATTCTTGGCGATGCTGGCAGTTTGAAAGAGTATGATTGGAGAGCTTATACTTCTTCAGGAATTTTTGGCGCAGAGTTGAATGATTATTTCAGTACAGGAACGCAAAAAGCTGAAATAAAAAAAACCCAGTACTGCGAAGAAATTGAAATTCCAGCTGCGTCTAAATTTGAGCTCGGAGCAAATATAGAAGCAATTTCTGGAGAAGGAGGAAGCGCCCAGTTTGAATTTAGAATTTATAATGAAGATTATGATTCTTCATGCACTGCATCTGCTTCTGCAGGAGGGAGAATTTCGTGCAATGTTAGTGAGTTTTCACTTATTGAAGACCAGAATTTTTTTGTTTGTATTTTAGAAAAAGACAGCCTTGATAATAATGATTACACTATAAGCTATGAACAGAATTCCCCCCATGGTTTCACAGGAGAGTATGATGATGAATATACTCATGATTTTGATATTTTTGCAAGAGCAGGAGAGTTTGCTCCTGTCGGCTCGTTTGTTTTGAATAATAATGAAATTGATAATTTTAATTCTGAAGGCACAAGCGATATAGAAGGAGATATTGAAACATATCTTGATGATGTTTATGACATGAAATGCAATGGCGGGTGCATTGTTCCTGTTAAATTTCGAAGTATGGCGGGCCAGTCAATAACACTTTCAAATGCAAGTTTGACATATACTGCAGGGGTTACTACAACAACCAAGGATTTATATGATTTAGAAAAAACAGAAGCAACTATAGATATGAACTTCACAAAATTATATTTAGATGATTCTGGTTTAAAAGTTCCTGAAATCTCTGGAACCCAAAGCCTGGATTTAAAATTATCCGGGGTTTTAATAGCCAGCAAGATTATTTCAGTTTCTAAAGGCCCAACAATTAATTATCTTGCTCCTACAACTCTGCCTGCAGCTATTCCAGTTAAGTTTTTTATTTCTGTTTCTGGAAGCAATATAACCAAATACAAATGGGATTTTGGCGACGAAACAGATGAAGAAGAAACAACAGGAAATACAACAACACATACTTATGATTCATTAGGAAATTATAACGTAAAAGTCAGTGTTACTGGAAAGGGCGGGGAGTCAAGCAAAACTTTTTCAGTTAAAGTCGTCAGCCCAAAAGAGGCAATTAATACAACTATCACAGAAAAAAGACAAAACTTAAACAAAACTCTTAAAGATTTCAATAAAATAACTGGATGGTACAAGGCTGAATTGGAAAAAAAAGCTGGTTTAAATGAACTTAGCATAGCATTAAAAAGTTTAGAAAAAAAATATGAATCAGCCTCTTCATCTGATGATTATGTTGACATAATGACTCAATTGACAGAATTGAGAGTTCCGTATTCTTTGAACAGCTCATCTTCTCAAGGAGTCTTTTTTCCAAATCCGGAGCAGGTAGATCCGAGTTACGTGGCTGAAATTGGTTCAGAAAAAGCAGATAATCCAGAGGGATATGTAAATCCTATTTTAAATTGGTTTAGTGAGCATTTGGATGTGCAAGCAGAAAGCAAGGTTTATAGTTTATATTATGATGAAGGCGTAG